>TARA_R110002126_G_scaffold30259_5_pt1 | contig 74310 bp, 75 predicted proteins | sample TARA_R110002126 | Tara Oceans TARA_R110002126 (sample SAMEA4397536) | marine metagenome | biome: Polar Biome; feature: [DCM] deep chlorophyll maximum layer (ENVO:01000326); material: water (ENVO:00002006), including particulate matter (ENVO:01000060) such as... | depth 30 m | reverse complement strand
ACCTTGCCTTTGACAACAGAGCCCTCTTCGGGCGTGTCCATTTCAAAGCTTTCTTCCAAAAGTGCTTCGAAGTCTTCCATTGAGTTCATAGCCATGTAGCTTGATTTTCCTTTAGCATTTGGTTTCTGGCCGCGCGGTTGTCTCCGCCGGTCTGTGGTTAAAATTGTCGTCCACGATGGGTTCCGTACGCAAAGCAAAGAGGGCCGGATAAAACCGACCCTGCCTGATATATTGCGCCCGAAACGTGTATCCGCCCCTTAGACAGTCGCGCGTATAGGCCGGTTTGCCGCGAATGGCAAGGGTGGTCAGGCGTCTGCTTGCAGCTTGTGAACGGCGTCTAGCATGGCTTGGTGTTCGGGGATATATTTGGTTGTGAGATAATCTAGCAGTTCAACCGAGCGGTAATAGTTATGGTCGCCTAGTGACTTAAATGCCCCTAAATTCAATCGGCTCAGTTCGGGGAACACTGATCTTACACTTAGGGCTCTCTCACTTGCCCAACCTTCGAGATCACTCCGTTTTTTAGGATACGACACCATACCGAAATTAACATTTGATGATGACATGAAATCAAACCGTTTCGGCAGGATATGTCCAAAGCGATCAAAGCTCAGACGCAACGGTTCACTAAATGCCAACCAGACTAACAGTGACACATCAACCGGTCTCTGCGCATAGATCAAGCACGCCAACTCCACCCGCTCTAACACCCGCTTGATCTGCCGCATAGACAGCCCGCTTTCCGGCGCGAGCTGCCCGGCCAATTCCGCTGCACGCGCCACAGTGAATTCCTCGTGAACGCCAAATGGAATCGCCAAGGGCAAGTCGGATGCAAGTGCCTCGGCAGCATTCGACAACAGGTCCGTCTCCAGCTTCAGCCGCAGATCCACAAACTTATCAAGATAGGATTCGTCCTCGGGCGCTTTACCAAACCGCTTCTCGGCGACAGCTTCCAAGTAGCCGCGATTAACCATCAGTACGAACACGAATCCGTCCTGATCAAAAACCAGCTTCATCGCTTCAAGCAAGGCAATCGCGTAGTCAGGATGACAACGGTCTAGCTCATCAATCAGGATGATGATGCGATCCGTGTCCCGCCCTTCGATGATCTGCTTGTGCAACAGTTTCAGCTGTTCGCCCAACTCAAGCCGCGCTTTCTCGGCCTCAAGCTGCGTGGCAATCATGTCTCCTGCGACTTTGGACAAATCCTGCCCGGCCGTCTTCGCTATGTCGTGTAGGCTGCCAGCATCCCTATCGCCTTGGGCAACCGCGTCGGCCAACTCATCAAACCCTTCACGCAATGCTGCTTTACCAATTGCTCTGGCTCCGGCGATGCCAATCTTTTTGGCCATCCCGAATGCAGCGTCACGTCTCTTGCTTTCTTGCTCAGGCACCATCCCCAACAATGCGCCCAGAAAGGTCACGACAGGATCACCCGAATGATCCGACAGTCGCGCATCGATTTGCACGACACATTCACCAACGGCTTCTAGCTGCTTGGCCCACGCTTCACGAAAGAACGTCTTGCCGCGCCCGTACCCAGCCTCAATCGAGATTGTCCGATGGTCGGTGATGGACGTTATGAGGTTAGTGAATGCCACGCCGCGTTCTTTAAAACCCAGCAGGTCACCTTTCCAAATCTCACTCAGCTCTTCTTCTGTCATTGCCCTGCCCCAGATGATGTCCCCTATCATTCCCGAAAAACGAAAAAGCCTCCAGAATTAACTTGGAGGCGCATACAGGCAGTACTTTGGTAAAAAAGGAGAACCTCTGCGCCCAACTATGGGCACAGAGGTATTGGCTTAAGCCTCAGTCGGGCCGCCAGCGTCTTTCCAGCCGGCAAAACCGCCGATGTTGGTCACATTCTTATAGCCCATGTCATGCAGGGTCTTGCCGGACAGAGCCGCCTGCCCGCCTGCACCACAGATCAAATAAATCTCGGCGTCTTTCTTGAAGATCGGGTTATACATCGCCTCAACCTTTGGGTCGGCACGAAATTCGATCATGCCCCGGGGGATACGGTGCGCGCCCTTGATGGTGCCGCTGTTCGCAATGTCCGAGGAATCGCGAACGTCGATGAACACGCCTTTGCCCTCGGCGTGTTTGGCGATTGCATCTTTGGCGTCCATTTTCGGGACAACGGCGTTGGCAGCGTCAAGGTAGTCTTGTGCGGTTTTCATTGGGATGGTCCTTGTATGATTAATGCGGACTGCCGCGTTTAGAGACATCGCGGCGTTCATTGTAAGAACGCATCGGGTTCTCATACCGTTCCATTGTCGCGGAATTACTATGGCCCCGCGCCCTATCCCGCGATGCGCGCAGCGATCAGTTCAATCGCGCGGGCCACGGCGGTGCTGATATCCATGGTCGATGTGTCCATCTCGACGGCATCTTCGGCGGGCTTCAGCGGGGCCTCGGCGCGGGTGCTGTCGCGTGCATCGCGCGCTTCCACATCGGCCAGCACCTCTTCAAAGGTGCCGTTAAACCCCTTTGCCGCCAGTTCGGCGAACCGGCGCTGTGCACGCACCTTTGATGTGGCGGTAACGAACAGCTTGACCTGCGCGTCAGGGCAAATCACCGTCCCGATGTCGCGCCCGTCCAGAACGGCACCACCGGCGCGCATGGCAAAACTGCGCTGAAAATCCACCAAGGCAGCCCGCACTTCCGGAATTGCAGCGGCTTTGCTGGCAGCCTCGGCCACAGCATTGGTGCGCAACTGGTCATTCGCCAGATCATCCGCAACCAAGGTCACTGCAGCCTCTTCCGCCGACATCCCATCAAGCACCTTTGCACCAACGGCGCGGTACAACAGCCCCGTGTCCAAATGTGCAAAGCCGAAATGATCCGCCACCGCGCGCGATACGGTGCCTTTGCCGGCCGCCGCAGGCCCGTCGATGGCGACTGTAAAGCCGTCTATCATGCCTTGCCTCGTGCAACGTTAGCACCCAGCTGCGCCATCAGCGGCTCGAATATCGGGAAAGACGTGGTGATCGGCGCACCGTCATCAACACTGACAGGCGCATTCGCCGCCATCCCCATGATCATGAATGACATCGCAATACGGTGATCCAACTGGCTGGCACAGGTGGCCCCGCCCGGCACTTTGCCATGACCCAGCCCGGTTACCGCCCACCAATCAGGGCCTTCTTCGACCTCGACGCCATTGGCGCGCAGCCCCTTGGCCATCGCATCAATCCGGTCGCTTTCCTTGACCCGCAATTCCTTGACGCCGCGCATCATGGTCTGACCTTGGGCAAAAGCCGCAACCACAGACAACACCGGATATTCGTCGATCATCGAAGCGGCCCTCGCCGGCGGCACTTCGATGCCTTTCATATCAGGCGAGAACTTGGCGCGCAGATCGGCGACAGGCTCACCGCCCTCGGTGCGCTCGTTTTCATAGGTCAGATCGGCACCCATCTCGCGCAATGTTGTAAACAACCCCGCCCGCGTCGGGTTCAGGCCAATACCGGGCACCAACACATCCGACCCCCGCACGATCAAGGCCGCACAAACCGGAAACGCAGCCGAAGACGGATCACGCGGCACGTCCACATGCTGGGCCTGCAACTCGGGCTGGCCCGTCAAGGTAATAACGCGCCCCTCATCCGTATCCTCGACAGTGATCTCGGCCCCGAATCCCGCCAACATACGCTCTGTATGGTCGCGCGTCGCTTCGGCCTCGATCACCACGGTCTTGCCCGGTGCATTCAACCCCGCCAACAATACCGCCGATTTCACCTGCGCCGATGGGACAGGCACCACATAGCGCACCGGAACAGGCTCTGCCGCGCCAACGATGGTCATCGGCAACCGACCGCCCTTGCGCCCGACGGCTTGCGTGCCAAACAACGCCAACGGGTCCGTTACCCGTGCCATGGGACGGCCATTCAAGCTTGCATCACCCGTAAAAGTCGCGGTGATCGGGCATGTCGCCATCGCGCCCATGATCAAACGCACACCGGTGCCGGAATTCCCACAATCGATCACACCGTCAGGCTCGGCAAAACCGCCGACACCAACCCCGTGTACCGACCAATTGCCACCGCCCAAATCCGTGACCTCGGCCCCGAACGCCCGCATCGCGCGGGCCGTGTCCAGCACGTCGTCACCTTCCAGCAAGCCGCTAATCGTGGTCTCGCCCACACACATGGCACCCAAGATCAAAGACCGGTGCGAGATTGATTTATCCCCCGGCACCTCGGCCACCCCGCTCAAGGGGCCGCAAGCAGACGAGGTCATAGGAATAGGCGTGGCGTGACTGGACATGGGGCAACCTCAATCTGAATTCTGACCGACGTCATAAACCAGCCCGCAGGTCCCGTCCATAACCGCGGGGCCTATCTTCTCTGGCTCTTAAATATCCATGGGGGTCCGGGGGCAATCAGCCCCCGCTGCACCACGTTCAGCATTTGCGGAACGTCAGATAATGCGGCACGCGGCCTTCGCGCAGGGCTTTTTGCTCGTATCGGGTGGAAATCCAGTCATCCCACGGCTCTTTCCAATCGCCCGGACGCTCGGCCAGCCATTCGAAACCGTGGCGCGGCACCTGTTCCAGCGTTTGGCGCACATAGTCTTCGATGTCCGTGGCGACCCGAAAGACCGCACCGGGTTTCAGAACCCGCGCCAAAGGCTCCAGATGCTCTGGCGTGACAAAGCGGCGCCGGTGGTGGCGTGTTTTGGGCCAAGGATCAGGGTACAACAGAAACGCGCGGTCGATCGACGCTTCGGGCAGGACATCAAAAATATCGCGGGCATCTCCGGGATGGATCGCAACATTGTCGACCCCGGCACGGCGGATTTTGCCCAACAGCATCGCAACACCGTTGATGTAAGGTTCACAGCCGATGATGCCCACATCGGGGTTCTGCGCGGCTTGATGCACCATGTGTTCGCCGCCGCCAAATCCGACCTCAAGCCAGACGGGCTTGCCATCGAACAACGCTGGCAGGTCAAGCGGCGTGCGTGACGGGTTCGCCGCCCAGTCGACAGGACCGGGGGACAATGCATCAAGGTCTTCCTCAATATAGCCCTTTTGGCTTTGCTTGAGGGATTTGCCTTTTAGGCGACCATAGAAATTTCGGCGGGGGCGTATCGGATCTGTCATGAGTTTGCCTTTAGCCTGACACTTGTGTCAGCGCAACGGCCCGCGACAAAGGGCCCCGGACATTATGCCCCGAATGAAAACGGACCGCTGATACAATCAGCGGTCCGTGTCGTGTTGGGCCACAGTGGCCAGATATGTCGTACCAGCCGTTAAAGGGCCGCCTTCAACGCATCAACCAGATCGGTCTTTTCCCAGCTGAAACCGCCATCAGCCTCGGGGGCACGGCCAAAGTGACCATAGGCCGCCGTGCGCTCGTAGATCGGCTTGTTCAGTTGCAGATGCTCGCGGATACCGCGTGGGGTCAGGTCAATGATCTGGCCGATCGCGCGCTCGATCGCAGCATCCGCCACATCAGCGTCGCCGCCAAATGTATCGCAATAGATCGACAGCGGTTTGGACACACCAATCGCATAGCTCAGCTGGATCGTGCATTTTTCAGCCAATCCTGCCGCCACGACATTTTTTGCCAGATAGCGCGCGACATAGGCTGCCGAACGGTCAACCTTTGTCGGGTCTTTGCCCGAAAATGCACCGCCGCCATGGGGGGCCGCGCCGCCATAGGTGTCGACGATGATCTTGCGTCCGGTCAGGCCGGCGTCACCATCAGGGCCACCAATGACGAATTTACCGGTGGGGTTCACCCACCATTCGGTGTCGGCGGTAATCCAACCTTCGGGCAGGACTTCGGTGATATAGGGCTCGACGATATCGCGGATATCCGCGCTTGTTTGTGCTTCATCCGCGTGCTGTGTCGACAAAACGATCGAAGACACACCAACCGGTTTGCCATTTTCATAGCGGACCGACAGCTGGCTTTTCGCATCAGGGCGCAACGTCGGCTCGGTGCCATCTTTGCGCACTTCGGCCAAACGGCGCAGGATCGCGTGCGCGTAATGGATCGGGGCTGGCATCAGCTCGGGTGTTTCGGTGGTTGCGAAACCGAACATGATGCCCTGATCGCCAGCACCTTCTTCTTTGTCGCTGGACGCATCAACGCCCTGCGCGATATGGGCGGATTGTTCGTGCAGCAGGTTGGTCACTTCGCATGTCGCGTGGTGGAACTTGTCCTGCTCATAGCCGATGTCTTTGATACAGGCGCGGGCGATATCTTCGATCTTGCCCATGTATTCACTCAGCTTGTCTTTATTCGACAGGCCGACTTCGCCGCCGATAACGACCCGGTTGGTGGTGGCAAATGTTTCAGCCGCAACGCGCGCTTCGGGTTCTTCGGTCAGAAATGCATCCAAAACGGCGTCCGAAATACGGTCGCAAACCTTGTCAGGATGGCCTTCGGACACGGATTCCGAAGTAAATATATAGTTTTTCCGGGACATGTAGTGCTCCAATAGATTTCATAGCCACGTCAGGAAGCCGTTGTGGCCGGTGCATCGGACTTAACTTTGACGGTACTGAGGGTCAAATGGTAACTTTCGGCGGCGCAACAAGAGCGCGCTGCCCAAGCCAATCAGCAACACCAACAAAAACGGCCATTCGCCAAACCGGCTATAGAGTGTCGGCGCGAGGGGTTGCGGCAAAGCGACGTCTAAAAACCCCGCCGTATTCAAGGCAAGGCTGGCCGCGAGGCGCCCCTTGGGATCAATCATCGCCGACACGCCTGTGTTGGCCACCCGTGCCATTGGCAGCCCTTGTTCAATGGCGCGCATTCTCGCCTGGGCCAGATGTTGCAGCGGCCCCTGCCCGGTGCCGAACCACGCGTCATTTGTAAGTTGCATCAAAAATGCCGGGCGTTCGGGGGCCCCGTTTACATCGCGCGCGAACACGGCCTCGTAGCAAATCAGCGGCAAAGCATGGCCAAGCGCGCCCAAATCGATCAGCGCCGGACCGCGCCCCGAGGAATACCCGTTGCCAAGCTGCGCGGCAAAGCTGCGAATGCCGAGTTTGGCCATGACGTTGCCAAAGGGGATGTATTCACCAAACGGCACCAGATGGTGCTTGTCATAGGTCTGGCTGACGCCCCCCGATGGCCCCAGCAACACCGCTGAATTATAATACTGCATCCCGTCGCGGCGCTGGACCCCTAAAAACACAGGGGCTCCGCCCGCGGCAAAGCTTATCTGGCTGAGCGCGCCATCGGCCATGTCCAAGGGCCACGGGATCGCGGTTTCGGCCCACAAGATCAGATCAGGCGTGGCACCGGCAACCGCAGGCGGCGCGCTGGTATACTCCAATTGCCGCTCGTAGAATTCTGTTATTTTGACAGGGTCCCACTTGTCCTTTTGCGCGGCATTGGGTTGGACCAGTCGCACCGTCCGTTCCGTCAGGGCGGATGGCCCTGCGCGGAAGGGCACAACAAGCGCCACCAGAACCACGAGGCGGACAGCCCATATCGCAAAGCGATTTGTGAACGCAGCGCCTACCGGACGCGTAAATACAGCCGCAGCCGCAACAAACACCAGCGTCATGCCGTAAGGGCCCACAACGGCCAGCCCTTGGCCCGGCCAGACATCAACCAAGCTTTGACTGAACATCCCCCAAGGGAAGCCGGTGAACAGATATCCCCGCAGTATTTCGGCGGCGGATAGGAAAAAGATCAACGGCCAGACGCGGTCAGACACGCGGCGGGACACGCCAAATGCCACAGCCCAAAACAGCGCCAGCCCGCCACACATGCCGACCAGCGCAAAGGGGGCCATCCACGCGTACCGTTCAGGATCGACCATAAATGGCGATAGCAGCCACAACCAGCCATGCAGGAAATACCCGAAAGCAAAGCCCCACCCGATTGCAGCGGCTTGCCATGGGCGCGCGCTGTGCCGGAACAGGTTGATCGCGACCACCAATCCCAGCAACAGCAAAAGCGGCAGGTCATAGGGCGCTTGGCCCAATGCGGCCACGGCCCCTGCCCCAACAGCGGCCGCAAAACGCAGCCAAGCCGCCGCCTGTGGTGACATTAAGCTGCCCCGGCGACACGCACGCGAAGGCGCTTGATGCGGCGCGGATCGGCATCGATCACTTCGAATTCAGGCCCGTCCGGATGCACGACGATTTCGCCGCGCGTCGGCACACGCCCCGACAGCATAAACACCAGCCCACCCAACGTGTCGATTTCCTCTTCGTCGACATCGTCATGGTCGGTCAGGGAATGACCAATCTCGGCCTCGAAATCTGTCAAAGGCGTCTTGGCGAGAGCGATATAACAACCGGGCTTTTCAATCGTCCAGTTTTTGCCTTCGTCAACGTCATGTTCGTCTTCGATCTCTCCGATGACCTGTTCGATCAGGTCCTCGATGGTGACCAGCCCGTCGACACCGCCATATTCATCAATGACAAGCGCCATGTGACGCCGTTCCGCCTGCATCTTGGTTAGCAGGACGCCAATCGTCATCGAGGGCGGCACAAACACCAGCGGGCGCAGCATGGAGCGCAAATCAAAGTCATCCGTCTTGGCATTAAACCCGTAGGTCAAGGCAAGGTCTTTCAGGTGGGCCATGCCAACCGGCGTATCAAGCGTGCCATCATAGACCGGCAAACGTGTCAGGCCGCTGTCTTTGAACACCGCCACAAGTTCGTCCATCGTCGAGGTGATAGGCACCGCCGTGATATCCGCCTTGGGAATGGCAACGTCATCCACCCGCATGCGGCGCAGGTTCATCATACCGCGCGCCGACAACCTATCGGCCTGTGGAGAAACGGTATCGTCCTCTTCGGTGCCCTCGGGTGCGCTGAGCGCGCCAATAACGCGGGAAAAGAAACCACCTGACTTCGGTGCGTCTTCTTCAACGGTTTCTATGCTCTCAAATTCGTCCTCAAGCTGCGCGCTCTGCGCCGCCTCAGATGATCCGTCTGTATCGCCCATCGGGTCCTGTCTTTATTTGTTAAGGCAAGCTACGCGCTTGCGTGATCTCTATATGGGTCATCAATGCCCAATTTGCCAAGTATTTCGACTTCGATCCGTTCCATGAGCGTTGCATCCGCGTCACGCTCGTGATCATAGCCCAAAAGGTGAAGCAATCCGTGAACCGTCAAATGCGAGACATGGTGCGCCATTGATTTCCCTGCAATTTCGGCCTCGGACGCGCATGTATCATAGGAAATCGCGATATCGCCCAGTTCCAACGCGCCGTCAAAGTCGGGTTCAACCGGCAGCGGATTGCCGCCGTCTTGCTCTGCACCACGTTCGTCGGAGGGCCAGCTGAGGACATTTGTCGGCTGCGGTTTCCCACGAAAATCGGCGTTTAGGTCTGCGATGCGACCGTCGTCACAGGCAAGAATGGAGACCTCGGCCAGATCGGGATCAATGGCCAGATGCGTCAGGGCCGCAGTGATCGCGCGGGCGGCAAGGGTTTCAAGGCCCAGATCGTGCCAGCGGGGATCTTCCACGGCGATGTCCAGCGCGTTCATAAAGGGCAGACGGGGGGCCAGCCCCCGGACCCCCGGAGTTTATTTAGCAAAATGAAAGTAAAAGCGGGCATTAGCTGTGACCGGTATCTGCTTCGTAGGCTTCGATGATTGCAGCCACCAAGGGGTGGCGCACCACGTCTTTGGAGGTGAAATAGTTGAAGCTGATTTTGGGAATCGTTTTCAGCAACCGTTCGGCGTCTTGCAGGCCTGATGGAACACCGCGCGGCAAATCGATTTGCGTACGGTCCCCTGTGATCACCATCCGCGAGCCTTCGCCCAGACGTGTGAGGAACATTTTCATCTGCATCGAGGTGGCGTTTTGCGCCTCGTCCAGCACCACAAAGGCGTTTGAAAGGGTTCTGCCGCGCATAAAGGCAAGCGGCGCGATTTCGATTTTCTTGTCCTCAAGCAACTTGGCAAGCTGTTTGCCCGGCAGGAAGTCGTTGAGCGCATCGTAAAGCGGCTGCATGTAGGGGTCGACCTTGTCCTTCATGTCGCCCGGCAGATACCCCAGCTTTTCGCCCGCTTCGACCGCGGGACGCGACAGGATGATTTTGTCGACATGTCCACCGATGAACATCGACACGCCCACAGCCACGGCCAGATAGGTTTTGCCGGTGCCCGCAGGGCCGATGCCGAAGGCCAGTTCATTATCGAACAGGGATTGCACATAGTCCTTTTGTGCAGCGGTGCGTGGTTCGACGCGTTTCTTGCGGGTCTGGATTTCGATCCCGTCCAAGATCGGCATTTCGATCTGGTCGCCTGCGCGCACACCTGTGCCGGCGGCGGAATCCCCCATGCGCAGCATGCTTTCCACATCTGCAGGTTCAACGGTACGCCCGCCTTCGAGGCGCGCATATAGCGCGTTCAGCACGGTTTCGGCGCGCGCGGTCGTATCGTCATCACCGATGAGCGAAAGCTGATTGCCACGTCGCACGATCTGCACGCCGAGTGTCTTTTCGATCGCAGCCAGATGCGCGTCATATGCGCCGCAAAGATCAATCAGCAAACGGTTGTCTTGGAATTCCAGCAAGCGCGCGGTGTTGATAGACGGGGGGGAGATATCAGTGGACGTCAATGCCTGTTCCTATTCTGAAGTGTATATTCATCTATATGGGGCTTATGGACCAGTTGAATACCCCGGTTTGAGACAAAAAAGGCCGGAGCGTGAACGCCCCGGCCTGAAATGATGTATTTGCACAAAAAATCAGTTCGGATCCCTGATCGTAGCACCACTGCTAAAGTCGCCAGCCGTAAAGGTCGGCTCTGCGACGCCTGAACAAACCGGCTTGCCGTATTTATCCAAACGTTGGCTCAGGTACCCTTCAACGCCGTCATCGATGATCCAATGATCACAGCCCACGGGATCAACCCAGATACCGGCTTTGAGCTGGCTCAGGCTTTTTCTGCCGGGGCCACCATCATAGCTTTTGTCGGCGGATTTACCGAAGATATTCCCCGCATCAGCGCATGCTGTCAGGCTAAGAGCACAGGCGGTGACCAATATAATTTTCATTTTAAACACGTTCATGTCCTCTTAGCGAATGCAGATAATCTCGACGCGGCGGTTCTTGGCCATGCCTGCGGCGGACCCGTTCGATGCAGCAGGCATACGTTCGCCGTAACCACGAACATCTGCGATCCGCACGCCCGATTGCGTCGCGACAGCTGCAACGGCATTTGCCCGGTTCAGCGAAAGACGCATGTTATATTCATCCGAAGCGCGGCTGTCTGTGTGGCCCGTGATGATATAGGAAATCGCACCAGTGGATTGGAAAAACTGCGCCAGACGTTGCTTGCCCGGGGCGTTGATGCGGTAGCTGTCGGTCGCGAAAAACTGATCGGTGTTCATGACACCGCAAACGTTTCCGCGGCGACAAACCGGAATGCCCTGACGGGTCACGTGGGGCGTCATGTAACCTTCGGCACCGTCATCCATAGCCCAATGTTCACAGCCATCGGGATCGACCCAAATTCCGGGGATATACTGGCCCTTGTCACGGCCCATTTGTGATCTTGTTTGTGCATCAGCAGCAGATGCCTGAAATACGAATGTCGCGGCAACAAGTGCCCCCGCGAACAGCCGAAGTGCTTTGGAAATTGTGTTTAACACAGCCCTCGTTCCCTATCTTATTCTTCAACTTATACTTTGGCGAAAATACCATCGCTGCGCAGCACAGCCGGGCCCCTCGCAATATATGGTGAGGATAGGAGGTAAAACTGAGCCTGTGAAGTCTGAAAACCGCTAGCCGTGCCATATTGGGGCCATGTTTGGCCAATTTTCATGCTGTAGCGTTACAATGCCATCTTATATGCAGGATTTACCACAAAACTGCTAACAATACGCAAGAGCTACCGCTCAACCGCCGTCAGGGAGTTGGTTTTCGCATCAACGATTCTTACACGGGCCACCTCGCCGACTTTGGCAGTGGCGTCATCAATATGCACTGAATGCAGATACTCTGATTTGCCGACCATCTGCCCTGCTTCGCGCCCGGATTTTTCAACCAGAACCGACAGGTCGCGCCCGACCATTGAATTTTGAATGCTGCGTTGCTGTTCGGTGATCAGCCCTTGCAGGCGCTGCAAACGTTCATCTGCAACGGCGGCATCCACCAGCTCACGCTCTGCCGCAGGGGTGCCCGGACGGGTCGAATATTTAAAGGAATACGCATAGCCGTATTTGACCTCGCGGACCAAATCCATCGTCGCCTCGAAATCGGCATCGGTTTCTTCGGGGAAGCCGACGATGAAATCACCCGACATCACGATATCGGGGCGTGCCTCGCGGATACGTTCGATCAGCCGCAGATAGCTGTCGGCGGTGTGGCTGCGGTTCATCCGTTTCAGAATGCGGTCTGACCCCGATTGCACGGGAAGGTGTAGATAGGGCATCAGCTTGTCGACCTCGCCATGGGCGGCGATCAGCGCGTCATCCATGTCGTTGGGGTGGCTGGTGGTATAGCGGATACGCTCCAACCCGTCGACTTTGGCCAGCTCGCGGATCAGGCGGGCCAGCGTGTAATCCGCACCCTCGGATCCGGCACCGTGGTAGGCGTTGACGTTCTGGCCCAGCAGGGTGATCTCGCGCACGCCGTTTTCGACCAGTTCGCGCGCTTCGGTCAGCACGCGGGTTGCGGGGCGCGATACTTCGGCACCACGGGTATAGGGAACAACGCAAAAGGCGCAGAATTTATCGCAGCCTTCCTGCACGGTCAGAAATGCCGAAGGCGCACGAACTGCTTTGCCGCGGCCTTTCATCTTTTCGAATTTGTCTTCCTCGGGGAAATCCGTGTCCAGCGCGGTTTGACCGCTGCGCACGCGGGCCTCCATCGCGGGGAGCCGATGATAGGATTGCGGCCCGACCACCAGATCGACGGCGGGCTGGCGGCGCATAATCTCGGCCCCTTCGGCCTGGGCGACGCAGCCGGCAACACCGATTTTCAGATCGGGGTTCAACGCCTTGAGCGGTTTCAAACGCCCCAGCTCGGAATACACCTTTTCGGCGGCTTTTTCACGGATGTGGCAGGTATTAAGCAAGATCATATCGGCGTCATCCGCCGTCTTGGTCTCGACATAGCTGTCGCCCAAGGCCTCGGCCATGCGTTCACTGTCGTAAACGTTCATCTGGCACCCATAGGTTTTGATGAACAGCTTTTTTGGCGCGGTCATGGCAAGGTCCGTTGTTACGATGTGCAAAATCGCGGTCTAGCAGCGCCAGCGTTCTCTTGCAATGCGTGCCGATTTGGCTGATTTAAAGAGGGTCGCATAAACGAATAGGTCCCCATGCACTATCGCAGCCTTGATCATTTTCTGACCGATGGCAAAGACGCGCTGGCCCTCGGGCCGATTGCGATGGTTCTGGTCGAAGATGATGTCGAGGTCGACACCGCCCTGCGCCACCACCATCAATTGGGCTTTGCCACAGTCATCGCTTTCATGCCCGCAGCCTTTGAACTGGCCCGCGACGTCGAAGAGCTGGTGATCAGGGTGGATTATTCCATGGCACAAGACCACGCGATGGAGACGGTGATCAACCGGATGATTGATGCCGCACGCGGCCAATGGCTGTATTACTGCTACAACGCCGAATACCTGTTCTATCCGTTTTGCGAGACCCGCAACATCATTGAGATGCTGGCCTTTCACAGCGAAGAGCGCCGCGATGCCATGCTGTCCTATGTGATCGACCTATATGCCGATGATCTGACGGCGCAGCCCGACGCCGTGTCGCTGGATTGCGCCCATCTGGACCGGTCGGGCTATTACGCGCAGGCCCGCCCCGATGGCACGCCGTCGAACCACCCCAAAGATCGCCAACTGGATTTCTTTGGCGGATTGCGCTGGCGCTTTGAGGAACACGTGCCCCCCGCGCGCCGCAAGATCGACCGCATTTCGCTATTTCGCGCCAAACCCGGCCTGCGCATCCGCGCCGATCACACCTTTAACGACGAGGAATACAACACCTATTCCTGCCCGTGGCACCACAATATCACCGCCGCCATCTGCTCGTTCCGCACGGCCAAAGCCCTGAAAAAGAACCCCGGCAGCACGTTCGATATCGAAACCTTCAAATGGCACAACTCCGCCGCCTTTGAATGGCATTCACGTCAGTTGCTGGACTTGGGGCTGATAGAGCCGGGGCAGTGGTTTTAGGCGGGTTTTGTGGAGTGGTGGCGAGTGTCAAAGGTGAGAGTGTTCGGTGTGAGGTTAGAGCGAACAAGTTTCTGTAAAAGGCAATGACGTCTATTGCGGCACGGGCAAAAAACTAACTGAAATGTTGATCTTGGGACACCGTCTAAGCTCTCAGAGAGGCAAGGTGACTAAAGCGTATTCCGAAAGGAGAGCGTTTGCAGCACGGTCGATTATTCTCAGTGTTCAATCTGCTTTGAAGTTATAGCGTTGTATTCTCTCCATCGGTCGTTTCATGTACTTTTTGATGGTGCACTACTGTATTTATCAAAGAGAGCGGCGAGGCTTCCATCCTTCGCCGAGGTTGTAATTATCGTAGAAACCAAAAATTTCCTTGGTAACACTGTCGTAAACGCACCCACAATATGAGCAGCGTTTCGGCCTTCTGCCTTCCTTATGCGCCTCCGAGAGTTGCCCAAGCATAGCATTTGACATATCGCTCTGTCGATCATCGGTGCCACCCGAGCAATCGCCAGCAGGGCAAACTTTTTTCATGCTTCGCCCTCCTGATATTCCATCCCAACTAATGTATTGCCCTTATGTTGATAGATGTGCATTTGCACGTTTGCGGTGCAATTTTCACACCTAAAATGGATAGCAAGGCCATGACGGCGACCGCTTGGATTACCAGCTAAATCTCGGTTCATCTGGACGTTATCGCCGTCGACAACAACGTGAGTTCCCTCGTCTGCATCTTCGTCCCGATTGAAGATCTCTGTGCGGCCTTGGTGTAGGTAAAACCCATCGCAAGCAGGACAATGCAATGTATTTGTTCCGAACGAAGAAACCATATTACTTAACTTTGCGGCTTTCTGTGTCATTTTATATCTTTCTAAATGTTGTTTTACTCGGTCTTGGTTAAGCCAAAGAACGCAGCGCCGAACCACTCGTACAATTGCTATCTCAAAACCATCATTTTAGGCGTTCTTTAGGCCAACAGTAGCCCCCCTTCACCGCATCAACATCGGAAACCAATCTTCCCTCAGGCGTTGGCCCTGCACCATGTCGTGTCCCGGAAAGGGCGGCGATGTGGGGCCGGGGCGCTCGGTATAGGTTGCGTCGTCGCCCAGCAGCCGCAGCGAAAAGGCACGTCTGCGGGTTGTTGACTGGTTGCCGCGCGCGCCGTGCAGGATGCCAAAGTTGAACGCCACTGCGTCCCCCGGCTCCATCTGCCATTCGCGGATATCCATTGCTTCGGCATCGGGATCAGGGACAGGCATATAGGGCGCGGGGTCAAAGAACGCGTCCCCCTTGACCCACCGCGTTGGCAGCACCGGTTTTTCCCACAGATGCGATCCGGCGACACAGCGCAACGTGGCGTCTGTCACGGGATCGAGCGGCGACCAAAAGCTGACGTTCTGCCGCCCTTCGACGAAATAATACGGCCCGTCCTGATGCCACGGGGTTGCCATGGATGTGCCTGGTTCCTTGACCAGCACATGATCGTGAAACAGCTGCACCGTTTTGCTTTGCATCAGATCGGCAGCGACCTGCGCCACATCCGACCCACGAATGACCTGCGCGAATTCTGGAATGCGTTCCCAATTGCAGTAATCGTCGAAAAAGCGGCCGGTTTCGCCCGCCTTGTCGTTGTTCGATGCATAGGGACCGGGATTTTCCATGTTGCGTGCGATGCCCGCGCGCAAGGCGTCCACATGATCTGCGAACAGCCCCTTGATCAGAACCACGCCGTCACGCTGGTAGCTGTCGATATCGTCTTGAGAAACTAAAGGATGCATTTGCCCGCCCGCTGCTGTTTGGCCCAAGCCTAAGCAGAGCCGCAGCGACCGTCCAGCGGTTTAGCCTTTGCGGCGCAACCGGATCACAACATCGACCGAGGCAATTTCGGCACCTTCGGGCGCGTCAGGCAATTGCGCGATCACCAACTGGTCAGACGGCGCATCAGTCAGCCGCGCCTCGTCCTCCCAAAAGAAATGAGGGTGATCATGGGTGTTGGTGTCGAAATAGCTTTTCGATCCGTCAACGGTGACTTCTTGCAGCAAGCCCGCTTCGCAAAACGCGCGCAACGTGTTGTACACCGTGGCCAGCGACACCGCAGCGCCCTGCCCTTTGGCCGCGTCAAACAGGCTTTCTGCTGTGACATGGCGATGATGACCGTCGCCCACAAGCAACTGCGCCAACGTCATGCGCTGCCGGGTCGGACGCAGGCCCGCCGTGGCGAGCCATTTCGAACTGGTCTCTTGCATCGCTGTGTTCATTACATACTCATTGTCTGTTCAAGGATGTATATAATGCGCAAACCACCCTCTTTTCAAACAAAAACCCGAAATGGCCATGTTGCTACAACCCTTGCAGGCATAGCTGGCACAATGCTAGACCAAACGCGACTTTGATTATAGCCAGCAGGAGCCGCAGAATTATGGCCGATTACCCCACCAGCTTCGACAAAGAGGCATTGCTGAAATGCGCCCGCGGTGAACTTTTTGGCCCCGGGAACGCGCAACTTCCTGCCCCGCCGATGCTGATGATGGACCGGATCACGGATGTGTCCGCCGATGGCGGCGCGCATGGCAAGGGCCATATCACTGCTGAATTCGACATCACGCCAGACCTGTGGTTTTTCGATTGTCACTTTCCCGGCAACCCGATCATGCCCGGCTGTCTGGGTCTTGACGGCTTGTGGCAGTTGACCGGCTTTAACCTTGGCTGGCGCGGCTGGCAGGGACGCGGCTATGCCTTGGGCGTGGGCGAGGTCAAACTGACCGGCATGGTACGTCCCGACCGCAAGATGCTGACCTACAAGATTGATTTCACCAAAGCGATCCAGACACGTCGCCTGACCATGGGTGTGGCCGATGGTATCGTCGAGGCAGATGGCGAAGTGATCTATATGGTCAAAGACATGAAGGTCGCACTGTCCGAAAGCTGATCGGACAGATGGCTTGATTTGTCGCCCCATTAGCGGCAAACGGGAAACAAAGCCGCCATGCTCTACCATCTGCAAGGCGGCCGCTGAAACAGGGTTGAAAACCCGGTAAGATCAAGGGAGTGTGCCATGCGCCGCGTCGTCGTCACAGGGTTGGGGATTGTCTCATCCATCGGAAACAACGCTGAAGAGGTGCTTGCATCGCTCAAGGCAGGGACCAGCGGGATCGTTGCGAGCCCCGAAATGTCCGACCACGGGTTTCGCAGCCGTGTTGCAGGCACGCTTAAGATCGACGTGGCAGACCACATCGACAAACGCGCATTGCGGTTCATGGGTGGCGGTGCGGCCTATGCCTATATCGCGATGGCCCAAGCGATCGCCGACGCAGGCCTGAGCGAAGACCAGATCAGCAACCCGCGTACCGGGCTTGTAGCTGGTTCCGGCGGGCCGTCGACATCCGCACTGTTCACCGCGCATAACGTGGTGCGTGACACTGGTGCTACCAAAAGGATCGGGCCATTCGCGGTTCCGAAATGCATGTCCTCGACCGTGAGTGCGAACCTGAGCACGGCGTTCAAGATCAAAGGCATCAACTATTCCATCACCAGCGCCTGTTCCACATCCCTGCACTGCATCGGCAACGCAGCCGAGCAGATCATGATGGGCAAGCAAGACGTGATGTTCGCAGGCGGCGGCGAGGAACTGGATTGGACATTGTCCTGTCTGTTCGACGCCATGGGCGCAATGAGCAGCAAATATAACGACGCCCCCGAAACCGCGAGCCGCGCCTTTGACGCCAACCGCGACGGGTTCGTCATCTCGGGCGGCGGCGGCATGCTGGTGCTTGAAGAATTGGAACACGCCAAGGCGCGCGGTGCCACGATCTATGCCGAAGTGACCGGATACGCGGCCACATCCGACGGCCACGACATGGTGGCACCTTCTGGCGAAGGCGGTGAACGCGCCATGCGTCTGGCGCTGCAATCCCTGCCCGAAGGCCGCAAGGTCGGTTATATCAACGCCCATGGCACATCGACCCCCGTGGGCGATGTGGGCGAGATCGAAGCGGTCCGCCGCGTCTTTGGCCAGGGCAGCACGCCGCCTGTCAGTTCGACCAAATCCATGACGGGCCACGCCCAAGGGGCCGCTGGTGCCCTTGAGGCGGTGTTCTGTTTGCTGATGCTCAAGCATGACTTTATCGCAAAATCCATCAATGTGGTCGATCTTGACCCCAAACTGGACGCCTCCGAGATCGCGCTGGAGCGGGTTGACAATGCAGGGCTGGATTCCGTGATGACCAATTCATTCGGATTTGGCGGCACCAACGGGTCGATGATCCTTTCCAAGTTCAAAGAGTAAGGACAGCACATGTCAGATCTACTTAAGGGAAAACGCGGCCTGATTATGGGTGTCGCGAACGAACGCTCCATCGCTTGGGGTATTGCAAAAGCAATGGCCGAAGCCGGTGCTGAACTGGCGTTCACCTATCAGGGCGATGCCTTTGGCACGCGCCTGAAACCGCTGGCCGAAAGCGTCGGGTCGGATTTCATGGTCGACGTCGATGTAACCGATGATGCGTCTCTGGATGCCGCATTCGAACAGCTTGGCGCACGTTGGCCGACGATTGATTTCGTGGTTCACGCCATCGCGTTTTCCGATAAATCCGAGCTGACAGGCCGTTTCCTGAACACCAGCCGTGCGAACTTCAAACACTCGCTGGATATCTCGGCCTATTCGTTCATCGAGATCGCCCGCCGCGCCCATCCCTTGATGGTGGAAAATGGGGGCACCTTGATGACACTGACCTATCAAGGGTCAAACCGCGTTGTGCCCAACTACAACGTCATGGGCGTGGCCAAGGCGGCGCTGGAATCTGCCACACGCTATCTGGCCAATGATCTGGGCCCCGAAGGTATCCGCGTTAACGCGATCAGCCCCGGCCCGATGAAAACCCTTGCCGGTGCCGCAATTGGCGGGGCGCGCAAGACCTACAAGCACACCGACATGAACGCGCCGTTGCGGTCGAACGCCACGCTTGACGCTGTGGGCGGCACCGCTGTCTATCTTGCGTCGGATGCGGGGGCATGCACCACGGGCGAGATCATTCGCGTTGATGGTGGTTTTCATGTCCTGGGGATGCCGCAGGCGGAAAACCTGTAACGGCGTTTCAGGCTGTACTGGCGGACCGGGGCGCTGCCCCGGACCCCGGGATTTTAGACCATTTGGAAATATGATGCCGCGCTTAGCGCAGGGGTGGGGTTTGGTAGAACCAGACCTTCATGCCACCATGGGCAATCGCAGGGCCTTGGGCTTTCCATGGCAGTCCCGTTGCTTTGGCCAATGGTGGTTCTGATGTGACGAGCCCGACACGCCAGCCCTTGAAACGGGCCAAAAGCGTTTGGCCCAAGGTGCCGTAGAGCGGATAGAGCAGTTTTTTATTGCCGATGCGACCGCCGTAGGGCGGGTTCACCATGACAAGGCCGGGACGACCTTCGGGCGGGGTAATCTCGCCTGCCGCATGATTTTCAAATTGGGTGATATCGGCCACCCCTGCCCGTTCGGCGTTGGCGGTGCTCATCCTGATGGCACCGGCATCGCGGTCAGACCCGTAAAACCTAAGGTCGGTTGCCTGTGGAGGTTTGGCGCGCATTTCGTCCCACGCCTGCGGGTCAAAACTAGCAAGGCTTTCAAAGGCAAAGCTGCGCGAGCGGCCCGGGTTCAGGCCCATGGCGATCTCTGCTGCCTCGATCACGAAGGTGCCAGAACCGCACATGGGGTCCACGACCGTTTCCGTGCCGGAGTAGCCTGCTTGCCGCAGCAGCAAGGATGCGAGGGTTTCGCGCATCGGTGCTTTGCCGACGGCTTCTTTGTGGCCGCGCTTGTGCAGGGATTCACCTGATGTATCGAGGCTTATGGTCACCACGTTGTCATCGATGCGCACCTTGAGAACCAGCGCTGCCTCGGGTGAGATCGTCGCGCCAAGGCTTTCGCGCAAGGCGGTTTCAATCCGTTGGGTGGCTGCACCTGCATGGTAGATTTTCGACGCTTTGGTTGTGACCTGAACGCGCAGGGGCACATCGGCGCGCAGCACATCCCCCCACGGGAATTTGCGTGCGCGTTTATCGAGTTGCGCCAGATGGAACGCCATGAACGATCCGATCCGCGCCAGCACGCGGGATGCGCCGCGCAGTTCCAGATTGGCGCGCCAGACCTCGGGCCAGCCGCCCTGCACCGTGATGCCGCCGGGTGACAAGGTTGGATTGGCAAAGCCTTTTTCGACGACTTCGGCCAGAAGCATGTCTTCTAGGCCGGGTGTCGCAACGAGGAATATATCAAAGCTGTTATCTGAGTTCATAGACGCTGCTTACTGTGCAACGCCGCGCTATTCGAGCGGATTCTTTTGAACGGTGCCGCTATCGGCTGGTGCCGGAGTTTTCGAAAACTCCGGCCCGGAAAATTTTGAATTTTCCGTTGCCAGCGCAGGTCGCCCCGCGCTGGCACGCGAAATCAGGCGATTTTCATCAGCTCGATGTCGAACTGCAGGTCTTTGCCTGCCAGTGGATGGTTGGCATCCAGCGTCACGGTTGCTTCGTCAACTTCGACGACCATCACCGGCATTGCTTGGCCGTCGGGTGTTTGCATCTGCAACTGTGTGCCAACCTCAAGCGGGATATCGGCGGGGATGCCTTCGCGTGGCACGGCCTGGCGCATTTCGGGGTTCAGCGGGCCATAGGCATCTTCGCTGCCGATCTTGACGACTTTCTTGTCGCCGACTGCCATGCCGGGCAGTGCAACATCGAGGCCCGGAATGATCTGGCCGGAACCCACAACGAATTCCAACGGCTCGCGGCCTTCGGAACTGTCAAATGTGCTGCCGTCCAGCAGTGTGCCGGTATAGTGAATAGCGACGGTATCGCCGGATTTAACCTGCGTCATAAAAATCTCCGATCTGGATGGGTATAAATGCAAGAGGCCGCGTGTCTGCGCGGGTGCTCTGGGGTTCGGCGCGCAGTCTTTCAAGACTGTGCGGTCGCGTAAACCCCCTAATGGACCAGTTTTCGCCCTTTTCTGTCGCAGCCGCCCGTGTCAATCTCACGCAAAACACCCCAGGGAGGCCACGATGCCAATCACCACCTGCGTCTTTGACGCATACGGAACTTTATTCGACGTTGCCGCTGCCGCACGCCAAGCAGCCAGCGAGCCGGATTTTGCAGCCCTTAAGGACAGCTGGCCAGTGGTCGCGGACCATTGGCGTCAAAAGCAGCTTGGGTATTCATGGCTTCGGGCCGTCACAGGCGCACATGCGGATTTCTGGGAGGTAACGCAAAATGCACTGGACTGGACGCTTGAAAAAACCGGGCACGACGGCGACCCTGCCCTGCGCGCGCGCCTGTTGGCATTGTACTGGGAGCTTCAGGCGTTCCCTGAGGTGCCAGCAATGTTGCGCAGCCTGAAAGACGCGGGGCTGAACACCGCAATCCTGTCGAACGGGTCGCCAGAAATGCTGAAGGGCGCGGTCGATTCTGCCGGTATCGGCGATGTGCTGGATGCGCTGCTATCCGTGGAAAGCGTTGGTATCTTCAAGCCGGACGCGGGCGTCTACGATCTGGTCGGGCAGCATTTTGGCTGTGCGAAAGACGAGGTTCTGTTCGTGTCCTCGAATGGCTGGGATGCGGGTGCCGCGACCGGCTATGGCTTTACCACTGCATGGGTAAACCGCAGCGGCGAACCGACGGACCGCCTGCCATGGACGCCTGTCCATACCCTGAAAGAGCTGACAGAAATCCCTGCGCTGGCCGGTGTCTGATGCCTCATTTCACATCCTCGGACGGGCTGAACCTGTATTACACGGACGAAGGCGCGGGCCTGCCGATCTTGTGTCTTGCCGGACTGACGCGCACCTCGGCTGATTTTGATTATGTCACGCCGCATCTGGCGGGCAATCGTCTGATCAAGATGGATTATCGCGGGCGGGGGCAATCGGATTTCGACACCGACTGGTCGCATTATTCGCCGCCCGTTGAATGCCGCGATGCGCTGGAACTGCTGGCGCATCTGGGGTTGGACAAGGTCGCGATCCTTGGCACCTCGCGCGGGGGGCTGAACGCGATGGGGCTGGCCATGGGGGCCAAAGACCGCCTGCTGGGCGTCGCGTTCAATGATGTGGGGCCGCATATTGAAACGATGGGGCTGGATAACATCATGCAGTTTATCGGGCGCAATCCTGCGGCCAAATCCCACGCTGAACTGGCGGCTGCTATGCCCGGCCTATTCACTGATTTCGAAGGCGTGCCAGACAGCCGCTGGATGGAGGAAGCGGTAAAACACTACACCCAGACCGACACCGGCCTAAAAATCACCTATGACAAACACCTGCGCGACGCGGTGGCCAAGGCGTTCAGCGCCCCGTCGCCCGACCTGTGGCCGTTCTTTGATGCGCTTGCGGGGCTGCCCATTGCCTGTATTCGCGGGCTGAATTCCAACCTGCTGAGCAAAGAAACCTTGGCCGAGATGGAAAAACGTCGGCCCGATATGATTGTGGGCCGCGTGCCTGGGCGCGGGCATATTCCGTTTCTGGACGAACCTGAAGCGGTTGCAGCCCTGCATAAATGGATCAAGGAAATATCATGAACATCGAGATGATCCGCGCGGCCGCCGCGCGTCTACAAGGCCACGCACGCCGCACGCCATTGTTAAGCTCGCCTTTTCTGGATGAAATCGCGGGCCGCCGTGTCTGGGTGAAACCCGAATGCCTGCAACACACCGGCAGCTTCAAGTTTCGCGGCGGCTGGTCGGCGCTGTCGGCGCTTGATCCAGACACCCGTGCAAAGGGCGTGATCGCCTTTTCCAGCGGCAACCATGCCCAAGGCGTGGCCTTGGCTGCCAAGCTGCACGGGGTGCCATCGGTCATCATCATGCCGTCAGATGCGCCGCGTTTGAAAATCGAGAACACCCGCGCCCTTGGGGCCGAGGTCGTGCTGTATGATCGTGCGAATGAAGACCGTGATGCCATCGGTGCCCGTCTGGCAGCGGAACGCGGGCTGACCCTGATCAAGCCCTACGACGATGCGCAGGTGATTGCGGGCCAAGGCACCACGGGCCTTGAGATCGCGCAGCAAGCCGCCGAGTTGGGCATTACCCATGCCGATGTGATTGTCTGTTGCGGTGGCGGCGGACTGACATCGGGTATCGCGCTGGCGCTCGAAGCTGACGCCCCCGGCCTGCGGGTGCGCCCTGCCGAACCTGCCGGATTTGACGATGTCGCGCGGTCGCTGGCCCAAGGCAGCATTGCGCGCAATCCCGCATTGTCAGGATCAATTTGCGATGCGATCGTCACGCCGCAACCCGGCGATCTGACCTTTCCGATCATGAAACGGCTTTGCGGTCCCGGCCTTGTTGCCAGCGATGACGAGGCGCTGCAGGCCGTTGCCCAAGCGTTCAATCGCCTCAAGGTGGTCGCAGAACCCGGTGGTGCCGTTGCCCTTGCGGCCGCGCTGTTCCGGCGCGACCAGATCGAAGGTGATGATGTGATCGTTACGATTTCCGGCGGGAACGTGGATGCTGATATGTTCGCCCGCGCCCTTGCCACCTTTAATTGACCTCGAAAAGGACCCTGCCCCATGAAGCTTTTTGATACCGGCGATGTCCGCCTGCATTACCGCGTCGATGGCCCCGATGATGGCGCGCCCGTGGTGTTCGCCAACTCGCTTGGCACCGACATGCGCCTGTGGGATCCGATCCTGCCACTGCTGCCCAAGGGCCTGCGGATCATCCGTTTTGACAAGCGCGGGCATGGCCTGTCCACCTGCCCGCCTGCACCCTATTCGATGGGATCACTGGTCACGGACACTGAAAAACTGATGGATTTTCTGGGCGTGAAGGGCTGCGTCTTTGTGGGCCTGTCGATTGGCGGCATGATCGCCCAAGGGCTGGCAACCAAACGGCTGGACCTGATCCGCGCCATGGTTCTGTCCAACACAGCCGCCAAGATCGGCACGCCTGAAATGTGGGCCAGCCGTATCAAGGACGTGCAGGAAAACGGCATCGAAAGCCTTGCCGACGCGATTATGGAACGCTGGTTTGCCGCCGATTTTCGCGCCACACCCGAACTCGAGCTGTGGCGCAACATGGTCACCCGCCAAGAAGACGACGGCTATGCCGGATGCTCTGCCGCGATTTCTGGCACTGATTTCTATACACCTACCGCCGGTTTGCGTCTGCCATGTCTGGGCATTGCCGGGTCCGAAGACGGATCAACCCCGCCCGATCTGGTGCGCGAAACCGTTGACCTGATACCGGGATCGAAATTCCACATCATCCGCAAAACCGGCCACCTGCCCTGCGTCGAGAACCCTGTCGAATACGCGCAAGTCCTGACCGATTTCCTGAAAAGTGTTGGCCATGTCTGATATTCTGTTGGTCCACGGGTCGTGCCACGGAGCATGGTGTTGGCGCGATCTGATCCCCACGTTAACCGCATTAGGCCACAGCCCCCGCGCCATTGATCTTCCCAGCCATGGGGCGGATCAGACGCCGGTCAATGACGTCACACTCGACAGCTATGCCGATGCGGTGCTGGCCGCGTCGACGCCTGAAACGGTTGTGCTGGGGCATTCCATGGGCGGCTTTGCGATCGGCGCTGCCGCGCAAAAGAACCCCGATGCCATGGCGCAACTGATCTATCTTTGCGCCTATGTTCCTGCCGCCGGCCTGACACTGGCGGACATGCGCAAACAGGCCCCCAGCCAGCCGCTGATGCCAGCGGTGCGGCTGCGCGAGGATGGCAAAAGCTTTACCCTTGATCCGACCATGACCGAAGCGTTGTTCTATAACGACTGCCCCGAAGGTGTTGCCGCTTTCGCCAACCCGTTGTTGTGTGCGCAGGCGGTTGCCCCCACCACGGTCGCACTGCCAGATACAGCCCGCGCCGACGCGAAACGGCGCAGCTATATCCGCTGTATGGACGACCGGACCATCCCGCCCGCCTATCAGGTGACCATGACCAAAGACTGGCCAAGCGCGGATGTCTATGAGATGTCCACCGGACATTCGCCGTTCTTCGCCGACCCCACGGGTTTGGCGCAGATTATTGATACGATCCTCAAGAGGTAAAACATGGCCGCCAGCGTCTTCGACAGCCCCCTTTATGCGCAACTTTTCCCGACGGGGGATGCAGGACGTTTGTTTTCCGACACCGCTGCAATCCGCGCGATGTTGCTGGTCGAAGGGGCGCTGGCCAAGGTCCAAGGCACGCTTGGCGTGATCCCCGAGATGAGCGCCGCCGCGATCCACCGTGCATCGCTGGAAATTCAGGTCGACCCCGGCGCGATTGCCAAGGCCACGGGCGAAAACGGGGTCAGCGTACCGGGTCTGCTGGCGCAGTTCCGTGCAGAAATGCAGGCCCCCGAATTTGCACAGCACGTGCATTGGGGGGCCACCAGTCAGGACATCATCGACACCGCGCTGATGCTACGGCTGCGTCAGGCGCTTGGGCTGGCCGAGGCTGATCTACGCGCCATCATCGCATCACTTGCGGCGGCGGCCGATGCAAATTCGACCCTGCCCATGCCCGCGCGCACCTATGGCCAACACGCCACCCCCACCAGCTGGGGCGCGGTGCTGGCCGAATGGGGCATGCCGTTGATTGACGCGCTGGAGGAACTTGAAGCCCTGCGCGAAACATCCCTGTACGTATCCCTGTCTGGCGCTGCGGGGACCAGCTCTGCGCTTGGCCCCAAAGCCGCCGAAACCCGTGCAGCACTGGCCAAAGCGCTTGGCCTGAATGACCCCAAACGCAGCTGGCACGTGGACCGCGCCCCGATCCTGCGCATCGCCGACTGGCAGAGCCGGGTGATGGCGGCACTGTCGCATATGGCGCAGTCCATGGTCGGGTTGACCATGACCGGGATCGAGGAAATCGCCCTTGGCGCGTCGGGTGCGTCATCCACCATGCCGCAGAAACAAAACCCCGTTGGCCCGTCGGCGATCATCGCCCTTGGTCATCAATTCACCGGCCAACGCGCCACGTTGCAAGCCGCCGCATCCCATCAACACCAACGCGATGGCGGGGCGTGGTTTGCCGAATGGATGGCGGTGCCACAGCTGGGGCTTTGCCTTGCGTCCGGCCTGCATCATGCAAAAACCTTGGTTGATGGCGTGGCCCCGCATCCGGTGCGGATGCACAGCGCGTTGACCGGCGCGCTGGGCCTGATCCACGCCGAGGCGCTAAGTTTCGCGCTGGCCGACACCATGCCCCGCCCCGAAGCGCAGGGCGTGACCAAACGGTTGTGTCGCGAAGCGCAGGACAAACAGGTGCCCTTGGGCGATCTGGCCCGCGCGGATTATCCGCAACTTTCAGCCGACCTGTTCGATCCCGCCCATCAGATGGGCCACGCTGCCGCGGATGCCCACGCGTTTATCACCCGCGCGAAAGCGCTATAACGCGGTGCGGCCGGCGGCTCTATTCATCCTTGCGACGGTCATGATCGACGCCATGGGCATCGGTCTGATCATTCCCGTCATGCCCGACCTCATCGAGGAAGTCCGCGCCGCCGATCTATCGCAAGCAGCCCTGTGGGGCGGGGTACTGGCTACCACCTTTGCCTTGATGCAGTTTCTGTTCAGCCCCTTGGTCGGCAGCCTGTCCGACCGGTTCGGCCGCCGACCGATCTTGCTGATATCGTTGACTGTGATGGCCTTGGATTATGTGTTGATGGCCCTTGCCGGGTCGGTTTGGCTGTTGCTTTTGGGCCGTGTGATCGGCGGTATTTCAGCGGCAACGGCGGCTACGGCCAGTGCCTACATGGCCGATATTTCGGCCCCCAAAGACCGCGCTGCAAATTTCGGGCTGGTCGGCGCAGGCTTTGGTGCGGGGTTTGTATTGGGGCCGGTCGCCGGTGGGTTTTTGGCTGAATTCGGCACCCGTGCGCCATTCTGGGCCGCAGCCATGTTAGCCGCCAGCAACGTCGCCTTTGGCTGGTTTGTGCTGAAAGAAACCATAGCCCCTGAAAATGCGCGGCCCCTCGCATGGCGCCGTGCCAATCCTTTGGGTGCCGTCAAACATCTGGGCGAATTGCCGGGTATCAAACGTCTGTTGCTGGTGTATTTTCTGTATCACCTTGCCTTTGCCGTCTATCCGTCGGTCTGGAGCTTTTTTGGCAAGGCGCAATTTGATTGGTCCCCGTCGATGATCGGCGGATCGCTTGCCTTGTTCGGGCTGTCCATGGCCATTGTGCAGGCGGGGGTCATCCGCCCGGTACTGAAGCATCTGCACGAACGCGGAACGGTCTTTGTCGGATTTGTCTTTAGCGTGGTGACCTTTTTCCTGATCGCCACGGTGACATCCGGCACAGCAGTTTTGATCCTGACCCCAATGGCGGCGATTGCCGGTGTGATCCCTGTCGCCTTGCAAGGGATCATGTCACAAGCAGTGGCGCAAAATGCGCAGGGCGAATTGCAAGGGGTGCTGACCTCCACTTCGGCCTTGGCGATGGTGATCGCGCCATTGGCAATGACAGGTACATTCGCGGCATTTACCGCCCCCGGCGCTGCCCTATATTTTCCGGGCGCGCCGTTTTTGCTGTCGTTGCTACTGACGTTGATCGCGATATCGGTCTTTATACGCTGGCGCAGCCCTTCTGCTGACAGCTCGAAAACATAAGGGCGCGGGCAGGTTCATACTTGCGTCCCGGACAAAGCCCCGCCACCTTTGGCCCAAGCGGGGGCCAGCCCCCACACGCTGTATAAATGGGGGCCAGCCCCCATGCCCCCGGGATTTTAATCCATTTGGAAGATAAGGCCGCATAGATGAAGCTTCAGGATTTGGATGTTATTGTGACGGCCCCGCCTGCCCCGGGTTGGGGCGGGCGGTATTGGATATTGGTAAAGGTGACGACGGATACAGGCATCGTGGGTTGGGGCGAATGCTACGCGTCGTCGGTCGGGCCCGAGGCAATGCGCGCGGTGATCGCTGATGTGTTCGAGCGGCATATGCAAGGCCAGAACCCCGAAGACATCGAGCTGATGTTCCGCCGGGTGTATTCATCGGGCTTTACGCAGCGGCCCGATTTGACGGTGATGGGGGCATTTTCCGGTCTTGAGATCGCCTGCTGGGACATCCTGGGCAAAGACCGTGACCGCCCTGTTTATGCGCTAATTGGCGGACGGATGAATGAGCGCGTGCGCGCCTATACCTATCTGTATCCCCTGCCGCACCATGACATCGCGGCGTTCTGGACATCGCCCGAGATGGCAGCGGAATCGGCCCTTGATTGCGTTGCACGGGGCTATACCGCGATCAAGTTTGATCCTGCTGGTCCTTATACCCTGCGCGGCGGCCATATGCCTGCGATGACCGACATCAGCCAATCAGTCGCCTTTTGCAAAGCCATCCGCGAGGCCGTTGGCGACAAGGCCGATCTGTTGTTCGGCACCCACGGGCAATTCACCACAGCAGGTGCCATCCGTTTGGGCCAGGCCATCGCCCCCTATGGCCCGCTGTGGTACGAAGAGCCGATCCCACCTGACGCGGTTGAACAAATGGCCGCCGTGGCCCGCAGCGTTGGCATCCCTATCGCAACCGGAGAGCGCCTGACCACGAAGGCAGAATTCGCGCCTGTGTTAAGGTCGGGTGCCGCCGCGATTTTGCAGCCCGCATTGGGCCGCGCAGGTGGCATTTGGGAAACCAAGAAGATCGCGGCCATGGCCGAAGTTTACAACGCACAGGTTGCACCGCATCTTTATGCGGGCCCAGTGGAATGGGCCGCGAACATCCATCTGGCGGTTTCCATCCCCAACATCCTGATGTGCGAATGCATCGAAACGCCATTCCATGATCAGCTGATCAAGGGGGGCATTCGAGTCAACGACGGCTTTATCGAGGCCCCGACCGCCCCCGGTTTGGGAATCGATGTCGATGAAGCATTGGCGCGCGCGCATCCCTATTCGGCGTCGGATCTACACTTGCAAATGCAAGAGGCCCCCTGCGATTATGCCAATGGCAACGCATTTCAGGGCGGTGCACCCGTGGACCAGAAAGGAACATGAGCGATGATAAAACTGCTCGCGCTCAAGCTCTTTAACCGCAGAAACGGTACGCGTATCAAAAGCACCGAGGTTTCCTTGCGTGCCGCGATTGGCAAAGGCACCAAGATCCAGCGCGGCACATTTGTCGACAAACATTCGAGCATCGGCAGCTATAGCTATCTGGGCAAGAACTGTTCGGTATCCGCCGCAGCAATTGGCCGGTATTGTTCGATTGGGGACAGTGTCATTATTGGCCCCGGCGAACATGACATGGATCAGGTTTCAACCTCGACCGAGTTTCAAAACAACGCATTCGACAGCCTGACCCGCGACCCCTGCATCATCGGCCACGACGTGTGGATCGGCGCGCAAAGCCTGATCCTGCGCGGTGTGACCATCGGCAATGGGGCCGTCGTCGGGGCAAATTCCGTCGTAACCCGGGACGTCGCCCCCTTTGAGGTGGTCGCCGGCAGCCCGGCACGCGTGATTAAAACGCGGTTTGACGCAGACCGGGCACAACAGATTACGAACAGCGAATGGTGGCTACGTGACCGCGAGGACGCGGCCAAGATCATCGCAGAATTGGGCAGTTAGGCAGGTTTATTTGCCCAGCAACGCCAATGATGCGGCAACAATGCCCTCGCGTGATGGCAGTGTCGCGGCATAGGCCGGCCCCGTGGCGATAAAGCTATCCTCGGCTGTCAGGCGCGCGAAACGGGCGACGCCGTGTTCGTGCATCAGGGCCATGACGGCTTCGGCCTGCCCACCTGTCCGGCGACATTCATCCACCATCAGAACGGGGCGGTCACCGATGGCGCTGATGATGGCATCTTCGGCCAAGGGCGCGATCCAGCGCATGTCGATCACCCGCGCTTGCACGCCTTGCGCCGCCAGATCGGCTTGGGCCTGCCGGCTAAGGTAATGCCCGTTGCCATATGTCACGATCGCCAAGTCACTGCCATCGCCATGCACACCAATGTCTTGCAAACCGATCCGTTGATCGGGCGCGGGGTAAGACGTCATCCAATCGCCATCGCCTGCATCAAGCAGATCCCGCATCGGATAAAGCGCAATGGGTTCGACAAACACAACAACCCGTTGTTCTTCACGCGCAAGGCGGTGTGCTTCGCGCAGCATCATTGCAGCATCCGCGCCGGTGGAAGGACAGGCGATGATGATGCCGGGAATGTCACGCAACACGGCCAAGGAGTTATCGTTGTGAAAATGTCCGCCGAACCCTTTTTGATAGCCCAGCCCCGCGATGCGCAGCACCATCGGGTTCGTCCATTGCCCGTTGCTGAAAAACGGCAAGGTCGCTGCCTCGCCGCGCAACTGGTCTTCTGCGTTGTGCAGATAGGCCAGAAACTGGATTTCGGGCATCGACACAAAGCCATTATGCGCAGCGCCAATGGCAAAGCCCAAAATGGATTGCTCGTCCAACAACGTATCAACCACGCGCGCAGGGCCAAACCGCGACTGCAGCTTTTGCGTAACGCCGTAAACACCACCCTTGCGGCCTACGTCCTCGCCCATGATCAGGGTTTCGGGATGGGCCAGCATCAGATCATGCAGCGCCCAATTGATGATCTTGGACAGCGGCTGAGGGGCCGTCATCTGGTTCAACTCGCCGCCAAACAGCTCTGCACGGCGCGCGTCGGATGGGCCATTGACCAGCGCACAGGCGCGTTTTGGCGGAACAATGCTGGCCATCACATCCGCCGCAGATTTCAGATGCGGGCGGGTCACGGCATCATCTGCAGCCTGCGCGACAGCGTCTAATGTTTCGGTATAATTCGCCAATGCTTTGCCCGCATCCAACGCACCAGCATCGATCAACAGACGCACACTGTGCAACAGCGGATCATTCGCCTCGTCGGCCTCGACCTCGGATTTCGGCAGATAACTTGTCGCGATATCCGCCCCCGCATGCCCATAAAGCCGTACGGTGCGCAGATGCAAGAAAGCAGGCTTGCGGTGCTTGCGCACAAAATCCGCCGCCTCTTTGGACGCGGCATAGGCCGCGAACAAGTCCAGACCGTCGGCCTCGAAATAAGCCAGACCGGGACGCGCCGACATGGATGCCTTGATCCACCCGGTAGGGGTTTTGGTGGAAATGCCAATGCCATTGTCCTCGCACACAAATAGCAACGGCAAAGGGACGCCCTGAACGGCAGTCCAACAGGCGGCATTGATAGCCCCCTGCGCAGTGGAATGGTTGGCCGAAGCATCCCCGAAACTGCACATCGCAATACCATCATGGGCCAGCAATCGATGCTCGGGCGGGTTACGCCGGGCCAGCCCCAACGCATGGGCCGCACCGACAGCTTTGGGCAGATGGCTGGCAATGGTCGATGTCTGCGGCGGGATCATCAGGCGGCGGCTGCCCAACACCTTGTGACGCCCACCACTGGTCGGATCATCCGAGGAACAGGCGAAAGACAGCAACATGTCGCGCAACATATCTTGCCCGCCGACCTGATCCGCACGCGCAATCTGAAACGCGGCATCACGATAATGAAGAAAGGCGATATCATCGGGGCGCAACGCATGGGCAACGGCGGCCATACCTTCGTGCCCGCTGGACCCGATCGTGTAAAACCCTTGCTTATTAGACTGCATCACGCGGCTTTGCAGATCCAGCGCGCGCGATAGAACCTGCGCACGGTACAGCCCCACAGCCGATGCGTTATCCAACCCGGGGGTAACAGCCCCGCCAATAGGAAAATCCTGCGCCGCAACGCGACGCAGGAAATTGCCATGAACAATCTGTACGCGGTCCATTGTTACCCTTCCGATCTGGCCAAAGGCTCCTCCAAAAGGTGCCTCCGGCGGGGATATTTAAGAGCCAGAGAAAAGGGAACCTCTTCCGCTCTTCTCTGGCTTTTAAATATCCTCGGGGGAGTTTGAGGGGGCAGACAGCCCCCTCATTCCGTCTTTAGAAAAATGCCTGAAGGCCCGTTTGCGCACGGCCCAAGATCAGCGCGTGAACGTCATGTGTACCTTCATAGGTATTTACTGTCTCGAGGTTCATCATGTGGCGGATCACCTGGTATTCGCCACTAATGCCGTTGCCGCCATGCATGTCACGCGACATGCGCGCGATGTCCAAGGCCTTGCCACAGTTGTTGCGCTTCACGATCGAGATCATCTCGGGTGCGGCATTGGCTTGATCCATCAAACGGCCAACCTGTAGCGACGCCTGCAAGCCGAGCGAGATTTCAGTCATCATGTCGGCCAGTTTCTTCTGGAACAGTTGCGTCTGCGCCAGCGGTTTGTTGAACTGTTTACGATCCAGCCCATATTGACGCGAAGCGTGCCAGCAGAACTCGGCCGAGCCCAGAACGCCCCAGCTGATGCCATAGCGGGCGCGGTTCAGACAGCCGAACGGACCTTTGAGGCCTTCGACATGCGGCAGCAGAGCGTCTTCGCCGACTTCGACGTTGTCCATCACGATTTCACCGGTGATCGATGCACGCAGCGACAGTTTGTTACCGATCTTTGGTGCGGACAGGCCCTTCATCCCTTTTTCAAGGATAAAGCCGCGGATTTTGCCGCCGTGTTCTTCGGACTTGGCCCACACCACAAACACATCTGCGATCGGCGCGTTCGAAATCCACATCTTGGACCCGATCAGCTTGTACCCGTTTGCCGTTTTGACGGCCCGCGTTTTCATACCTGCGGGGTCGGACCCTGCATCCGGTTCGGTCAGGCCAAAGCAGCCGATGAAATCACCGCTCGCCAGCTTGGGCAGGTACTTTTTGCGCTGTTCTTCGGACCCGTAAGCATAGATCGGGTACATCACCAGGCTGGACTGCACCGACATCATCGACCGGTAACCGCTGTCCACGCGTTCGACTTCGCGCGCGACCAGACCATAGGACACATAGTTGCCGCCCAGGCCGCCGTATTCCTCGGGGACGGTGACGCCCAACAGGCCCATATCGCCCATTTCCTTAAAAATCGCGGGGTCTGTGCTTTCGTTCGCAAAGGCGTCGATCACGCGGGGTTGCAGCTTTTCCTGTGCATAGGCGCGTGCACTTTCCTGGATCATGCGTTCGTCTTCGGTCAGCTGGTCGGCCAGACGAAACGGGTCCGTCCAATCAAAGCTGCTCATGTTTGGGGCGTCTTTGGCCTTGAGAACTGGGGCTTCGGCGTTCATTCTGTATCCTCCCAAAAGGTGTAGGTTTGGCCGAACTATTGCAAAGACGGGCGCGGAATACTATCGCTGCTTTATCCTAGCCTTATGAGTTTTAGTCATATGATAGCCCCACGCCGCTTTCTGCCCTCGATCAATGCATTGCTGGCCTTTGAGGCTGTGGCAAGGCTGGGCAGCGCCACGCAGGCGGCGCTTGAGCTGTCCCTGACCCAAAGCGCGATCAGTCGGCAGCTCAAGACTTTGGAAGAGCAGCTAGGCGTGGGGTTGATGGACCGTCAAGGCCGACAACTGGTGCTGACAGAAGCCGGGAAAAGCTATGTCATTCAGGTGCGCGAAATCCTGAACAGGCTGGCGCAGGCGTCGATTTCGGCACGCACAAATCCCATGGCCGGGGCGCTTAACCTTGCCATTCTACCCGGATTTGGCATGCATTGGCTGGCACCGCGGTTGCGCGATTTTGCCCAAGCCCATCCAGAAGTCACCGTGAACCTAAGCACGCGGCTCAACCCGTTCTCATTCCAAAGCAGCCCCTTTGACGCGGCCATACATTTCGGCAAGGAAGACTGGCCCGGCGCGGCCTATCTGCACCTGATGCCAGAAACCGTTGTGCCAGTCTGCGCGCCCGAATTGCTGGATGCACCGCTGGACAGCCCCGCCGACATCATGCGGTTTCCGCTGTTGCACCTTGAGACCCGCCCCAGAGGTTGGGCGCGCTGGCTTGAGGCGCTTGGTGTACGTGATGAACCGCCGTCCGGCATGATATTCGACCAGTTTTCGACCATGGCCCAAGCGGCGGTGCACGGGCTTGGTGTTGCGTTGCTACCCACCTTTTCTGCTGATCCCTATTTGCGCACAAAACAGTTGGTTCTGGCGTCGACCCAGACGACGCAAAGCATTGGCAATTATTATCTGGTCTGGCCTGAGGATCGCATTGAGACCGCAGCGTTGCGGTCGTTCAAGGCGTGGCTTGCCACACAGACTGGTGAGAACCTTTAACAAACATCTTCGACCCTTCGCCCTATTTCCGTCACAATCTGCCCTTAAGCGATGATTAACTGTAACCGGGTGGGGCCGTTCTCAGGAGCTTTCATATGCCAATAACTTTTCACAAGGCTGCCGCAGCCTTTGCAGCATTCACTTTGGCAACGAGCGGCACTGCCGTTCTTGCACAGACTCATGACGTTATGATCTTGGATCAGGCGTTCTTTCCCGCTGTCATCTATGTAGAGACCGGCGACACGATCAACTTTACCAACAGTGCCGACGGGTCCAGAATCGTGAAAGCGCCCGATGAATCCTGGACGTCCGAACCGCTGAGCACGGGTAGCACCTTTAGCTATGTTGTCGATTCAGCGTCGCCACTGGTCTTTGCCAGTTCCACCGGACACGGCGGCGATGGCTATGAGGGCACGATCAGCTTTGATGAACCGCCTCTGGGTAACTAGGTCACGCCACTGCTGCTGAACCTTCGTTGCAGGACACAAGGTTACTGCGACACCGGCATTATCTGCTTTAACACCGCAGCAACGATAGCTTCCGGTCGGTCCTCTTGAACAAGGTGCCCTGCGTTCTTGACCGGAATGCAGGGGCGGTCCGAGATCAGACCGGCCAATTCCTCCCCCTTTGCATAGGGAATCCAATCATCGTTCTCGCCCCACAGAACGGTGACGGGACAGTCCATCTGCGCATATTGCCCTTGAACCTCATCGGTGAATTTCTGGTCCATCTGCGCGATTTGCCGATAAAAGGCGGGCTGCCCGACCGGACCAAGCCACGGGGCGCTGTATATTTCCAACGCCTCTTTCGACAGCGGATTATGCGCTGCAGTCTGCAAGTATGACGCCAGCAACGCGCGGTGCATATAGTCAGGCATGCCGGCGAATGCGGCCTCGTGTTTGCGCACATGCTGAACAAAGGGCGAGCCCCAAGGTGCCATGGCCACAGCATCAAAGATCGTCAAAGAGCGATAGCGCAGCCCGTCGAGATAATAGGCGCGCAAGGCCGTCGCGCCGCCAAAATCATGGGCCAACACATCCGATCTGCTTATACCCCACTCCTTGAAAAGTGCGGCCAGAACCCGGTTTTGCACACCCAATGATACATTTTGGCCTTCGCGCATCTCGGACTGCCCATAGCCGACCAGATCAAAGAAGTAGACGGTTCTTAGATCGGCAAGCTGCGGAATGATCCTGCGCCAGACCTGCGATGAAAACGGCGTTCCGTGGATCGCAACAAGCGGTGGGCCGGAGCCGCAAACGCCCCATTTTACCGCATTATTTTCAATGATCGATGTATTCGGCAATTCCAGCATTTGGCACATCTCGCATAATCACATTGTCATTTAGCTAACTTACGATATGATGATGAAATGAATAGATCAATGCAGATAAAAGCGATGGCAAGCGAGACACGGATGAAAATCCTGCGTTTGCTGTCAGCGCCGCAGGAGCATTTTGGAGATCAGTGGTCTGCCGATCCGGTAGAATTTGGCGTTTGTATGACACTGATCGCAGAGGCGCTATCCGTCGCGCAACCAACCGCCAGCAGGCATTTAGACCTTTTAAAGCAAGCGGGTTTCATCACGGTTCAGAAGCACCAGAAATGGTCGTATTGCAAACGCGATGAGGCACGTATCGATGATTACCTGCTGTGGCTGCGAGCAGAGCTTTCGGCCTGAGCGTCGGGGGCAGACGCGCCCACAAAAAAAGGCGCGCCATCGCGAAATGGCGCGCCTTAATACTGTGTGGGCCAATATTATTTCAGCGTGATGCGACCATCAAGATAGGGCGTGTAGGCCCCGTTCGCCGCGATGAATTCAGCCGTAACGTCTGCGACATCCGGGCCATAATCATAGGCGTTTTCGGCTGCCTTGAACATCTCATAGCCGTCGCCGCCATTGCGCACGTAGTTGTTGGACACAACGCCGTAAACCTTGGCCGGATCAATCGGTTCGCCAGCGACCATCACATCACTGATGCGGCTGCCAACTTCGGCTTTTGCATCAACCGCATAAGTCATGCCCGCCACTTGCGGGAAACGACCTGCGACTTCTTCGATCTGGCTCACGCCATTTTCAAGCGCCTCGACGATGGTTGCGCCCGATACCTGAAACGTCGACAGCGTGTTCTGGAACGGCAGCACCGTCAGCACTTCGCCCATCGTGACCTCACCCGCGTCGATCGAGGACCGGATACCGCCACTGTTCTGGATCGCGATTTGCACGCCTTGGTCGGCCACACGGGCCAGCATCGCGTCGGCAATCAGGTTACCCATCGCGCATTCCATAATCCGGCAAACCGCACGGTCGCCTTCGATCAGCGCTGACGTTTCGGCCACGACCTTGTTGCGGATTTCGTCAAGCGGCTGCGCCAGCTCAGCGATGCGCGCCACGGTACCTTCGTCTTCGACAACGGCTGCGTCGATCAACACAGGCTCGCCTGATGCTTCCTTGACGTTGCCTTCGTCGTCAAAGGTGACGTTCAATTCGCCCAGATATTTACCGTAGGCATAGGCCTGCACGATGGCCGTTTCGTTGACCATCGTAGGGTATGCCCCTTCGGCGCGGTCGTTGGAATTGGACAACAAGGTGTTAGAATGCCCGCCCACGATCACATCAACACCAGTGGTGTTCGCCGCGACCATCTGATCGACCTTATAGCCCGAGTGGCTGAGCACGATGATCTTGTTCACGCCCTGCGCTGTCAGCAGATCAACTTCGCCCTGAACGGCTGCGACGGAATCGGTAAAGATCACGTTTTCACCGGGGCTGGCCAGCTCGTCCGTGTCTTCGGTCGTCAGACCAATCAGGCCGATCTTTTCGCCGCCACGTTCAAGCACAGCAGATTTCGCCAGCTTACCCGCCAAAAGCGGTTCAGCAGAAATATCGGCGTTCGACATCAGAATCGGAAATTCAAGCGCATCCATAAACCCGGCAAGCACTTCTGGGCCGTCGTCGAATTCGTGGTTGCCAACGGTCATGCCGTCATAGCCCAGCTTGTTCATCATCTCGGCGGCCATCTGGCCCTTGTAATAGGTATAGAAAAGCGACCCTTGGAACTGGTCGCCACCATCAACGAGAATGTAGTTATTGGTCCGCGCCTTCGCATCTTTGATCGCGTTGACCAGACGGGCCGTACCGCCAAAGCATTTGCCTTCGGTGTTATCCTCGGACGAACACGGGCCATCGTATTTGCTGATCGGTTCAAACCGCGCATGGAAATCATTGGTGTGCAGAATGGTCAGGCTGTAATCGGCCTGCGCCATGCCTGTTGTCAAAGCAAGCGCCGCAGTGGCGGTCAGGAATCGTTTCATGGTGGTACCCCCAGAGTTGGAATTCTGGCTGTATCGTGGCGTCCGTCTAGCCATCTGTCAAAGATCATTTGCACCAATTATCGCCTACCCCTAGGTCAAGGAGCACAAGATGGGCCGCACTGCACAGGACTTGACCGTCTGACGCCGCCAAGGCATCACGGGTTTCATGTTGATATACAAAATTTTTCGCGCCGACGAATGGCAAACACTGCGCAGCGCGGGGACAACCCAAGGTGCGCCGATTGATGTGGCCGATGGCTATGTCCATTTTTCAACAGCGACCCAAGCCGCCGAAACCGCTGCGAAGCATTTCGCGGGCGAAGACGATTTGTTCCTGCTGGCCGTGGAAACGGATCGTTTGGGTGACGCCATAAAATGGGAGGTTTCGCGGGGTGGTGCCAAGTTCCCCCACCTCTATCGCGATCTTCAACTAACTGACATCGCATGGGCGCAACCATTGCCGCTGCACGATGGCGCGCATCAATTTCCGGCGGGGTTTGAAACCGAGTGACCGATTATCTGGATCCCGACCGCGCGCAATTTGATGCCTTCAAAGGGCTGGACCGCGACACGCCTTTGCACATGCTCAACCTTGTGCGGCTGCGCGATGTCGCCGCCTATCCGGCAGATCACGCGCTTGCGTCAGATGGTTTGACCGGTGCCGACGCCTACAAAAACTACGGTGCCGAAAGCGGTCCGGTGCTGGCCGATGTTGGCGGTTCCATCGCGTGGCGTGGCCAGTTCGAGACGACATTGATCGGCCCGCGCGACGAGGCATGGGATATCATGTTCATCGCCCACTACCCCAATGCACATGCGTTTTTGCAGATGATATCGGACCCCCGCTACAAGCTGGCGGTTGTCCACCGTCAGGCTGCTGTCACCACATCGCGGCTGATCCGGACCGGCCCCTTGCCCATTACGGATGGATTTGCATGAAACGTTTCGCGGAACAAATTGGCCTGCGCGCTCTGCGCAAAATCGACCCCGAGGCGGCGCATGGCCTTGCCATATCGGCCTTGCGGATGGGGTTGGCCCCGATGCCCGGGCCCGTGACCTCGGATAGGCTGAAAACCACACTTGCAGGGCTGGACCTGCCCAACCCAGTGGGTCTGGCCGCCGGATTTGACAAAAACGCAACCGCGATTGCGCCGCTGTCCAAGGCCGGTTTCGGCTTTATTGAGGTTGGTGCCGCCACACCCCTGCCCCAACCGGGTAATGACAAACCCCGCCTGTTTCGCCTGACCGAAGACCGCGCCGCGATCAACCGTTTCGGGTTCAACAACCAAGGGATGGACGCGATTTGCGCACGTCTGCGCGACCGCGCCCCCGGTATTCCTGTCGGTCTGAACCTCGGGGCTAATAAAACCAGCACGGACCGCGCCGCCGATTTCGCGCGGGTGATGGAAGCCGCCCGCGATCACGTGGATTTCGCCACCGTCAATGTGTCGTCGCCCAACACCGAAAAGCTGCGCGATTTGCAGGGCAAGGCCGCGTTGGCAGCGCTTTTGGCGGGTGTGATGGACGTGCGCGGATCAACGCCCGTGTTCCTGAAAATCGCCCCCGACCTGACCGAAGCGGAAATCGCAGACGTCGCCGATGTGGCCAATCAGGCGGGTGTCGCTGCGATCATCGCGACCAACACAACATTGGACCGCACAGGCCTGCACAGCCCACACCGCGATGAGATGGGCGGCCTGTCGGGTGCGCCGCTGTTCGAAAAATCAACCCGCGTGCTGGCGCGGCTGTCCACCCTGACCGATATCCCGCTGGTGGGCGTGGGTGGTATCGGATCGGCCGAGGACGCCTATGCCAAGATTTGCGCAGGCGCGTCGGCGGTCCAGCTTTATACCGCCCTGGTTTACGGAGGTTTGTCCCTTGCCGCTGATATTGCCCGTGGGCTGGATCAACTGCTGGCACGTGACGGCTTTGCGTCCGTGGCCGATGCGGTGGGCACCAAACGCGAGGATTGGTTGTGATCACGATATGGCACAACCCGCGCTGTTCAAAATCACGCCAGACCTTGGCATTGATCGAGGCATCTGGCGCTGAGGTATCGATCCGCCGGTATCTGGATAACCCGCCCAGCGTGGCAGAGCTTGAAACGGCAAGGGCCGCGCTTGGCCTGCGCCCGATCCAGATGATGCGCAGCGGCGAGGCCCGTTTCAAAGAACTGGGCCTGAGCAAGGACAGCGATGAGGTCGCATTGATGCGAGCGATGGCAGAAAATCCGATCCTGATCGAACGCCCCATCCTCTTTAAAGGCAGCAAAGCCATAATCGGGCGGCCACCCGAAACAGTGAACACTTTGCTGGAGGGCTGAGCCGGAATTTTCAAAAATTCCGGACCGTTTTCTTTCAAAGAAAACGGGCTACCCCGCCGCCCGCTCAAGCGCCGGATAGCGCAGGCCAAGCGTCACGCCGCGGGCGATAAAACTGACCAGCAGTGAAATCCACAAGCCGTGATTGCCCAGCATGGGAACCAAAACCGCCGCGCAGGCGCAATAGATCACAAAAGATACCGCCATCATATTGCGCATGTCCCGCGACCGCGTCGCCCCTATGAAAATCCCGTCCAGCATCCATGATGCACAGCCGATCAGCGGTGCCGCAATCATATACGGTAAGAACACCCGCGCCTCTTCGCGCACCAACGGGGCCGTCGTCATCAGATCAATAATAGCGCCGCCGCCAATCGCGAATCCCACCGTCATCAGCGCACAGGCCAGCAAACCCCAACCGCTGGTTAGCAACGCACTGCGCCGCAGGATGTCACGTTGTTTGCGGCCCATCGCATGTCCGACCAGCGCCTCGGCTGCAAAGGCAAAGCCATCCAGCGCATAGGCCGTGATCATCAGGAATTGCAGCAGCACCTGATTGGCCGCCAGTTTGACATCGCCAAGGCCCGAGCCAAGAAACAGAAACGAGACAAAGACCGCCTGAAGCAGCAATGACCGGATCAGGATATCACCGTTCACCTTCATCATATTGACCCAGCGTGGGCCGTCGAACACCTGCGCCCAGTCGCGCCAAGCGGGCACTCCGAATGCCTCTCGGCAGAACCAGAGCCCTACTGCCGCCCCAGTCCATTCCGCGAGGAACGTGGCCAAAGCCACGCCTTCGACACCCCAAGCGAGCCCCAGCACGAACCAGAGGTCCAGCAAGATGTTCAACCCGTTCATCCAAACTTGAATGACCAGCACGGCGCGGGTGCGTTCTTGGGCGATCAGCCAACCGGTAATGGCATAAATCGCAATCGCCGCAGGTGCCGACCAGATGCGGATCTGCATATAGGACCGCGCCAGACCTTCAACCTCGGCGCTGGCAGGCGACATCTGAAACGACGCCCAAAACAGCGGGATTTGCAGCAGGATGACGACCAGCCCTGCCAATCCTCCGATCAGCAAGCCGCGGGTCAGCAGTGCTGCAACCTCGGCGTCGTCGCCATGACCGGCGGCTTGGGCCGTCAGCCCGACTGTTCCCATCCGCAGAAAACCGAATATCCAGTACAGCGCAGACAGAATAACCGCACCGATGCCAACCGCACCGATCGGGGCCGCAAGACCCATCTGCCCTACAACGCCGGTATCCACAGCACCCAGTATCGGCACCGTTGCATTGGAAATCACAATCGGGATCGCAATATTCAGCACCCGGCGATGGGTCACCACCGCACGTGCATCCGCGATACCTGACGTGCCCATTTGGTCATGGACCGGCTGGGTCGGTTCAGCCACGGCTGTGTGGCATCAGGAAATGCCCTGTTGCCTGGGCAAACAGCTTGGCACGGTTATCTTGCCACGCCTCGACATGAACTGACGCATAACGACGCCCAGACCGATTGATTGTCGCCCGCGCATAGGCGTCGCGGGGCAAACCAGAGCGCAGATAATCGACGGTAAAATCAATCGTCTTGGGCAAGCGCGGCATATGTTCGCTGTCCATCTTGTCGACGTCCAATGCCCCCGATTCAAGGTCTTCCCACAGGTAGCTCCAGCTGAGGGTAATGATCGATGTCACCTCAAGAAACGACGCCGTGGCCCCGCCGTGAATTGCCTTGATAATCGGGTTGCCGATCAGCTTTTCGGAAAATGGCAAAATCGCTGTCAGCTCGTCGCCGCGGCGATCAAATTCGATGCCCAGAAACTTGATATAGGGCACGCCGCCGACCAACGCATTCAGCGCGCCGTCACGGCGTTTCTTGATGACCTGAACGGTCTCTGGCTTGGGACGTCCGCTCATCGTTTACCCTCTACTACAAAACTGCCTGTGGCCGTGGCCACGGGGCTTCCGTCTTCCTCGTCTTGGGCGGTAGCGCGGACAAAGGCCACGGACCGCGTGACGTGATAGCATTCTGCGCGCGTGGTGATTTTCTGACCGGGTTTGGCGGCCCGTAAATATTCGATCCGCAGGTCAATGGTGGCGGTCCCCCCAGGGCTGCTGGGGTGGCTCATCACCGCAGCACCGCAACAGGTGTCCATCAGCGCCGATACCGCGCCGCCATGAATCACCCCCGTACGCGGGTCGCCCACAAGCTTGGAATCATACGGCATCGAAATGACCGCAACACCATCACCAAGATCCTCTAGGGACATGTTCAGCGCCTCACTGAATGGCAAAGCCGCAATGAATTGCCCGGCGATCCGCATTTTGTCTGACATTTGTCAGCCCCTTTTCGTCAACCTTCAACATATATCACCCATCCGCGTCGCAAAGAGCAACCCCGACTGTTGCGCTTGGCTTAGCTTGCGCTTAGTTTCCCGAATTGAGGAGAAAGCAATGTCCGATAAACGCCTGACCTTTAAGGAGATGTGCTCCGAGTTCGACGTAACGCCGCGTACCTTGCGGTATTACGAGTATATCGAATTGCTGCATCCCGAACGTGATGGCCGATCCCGCAGCTACGGCCCGCGGGAAATTGCACGCATGAAGTTGATCATGCGGGGCCGTAAATTTGGCTATTCCCTTGAAGGTATCCGCCAATGGTTGCTGATCTATGAAAAAGAAGGCACCGAAGCGCAAATGCGCGCATGGGTCGTCAGTGCCGACCGGCAATTGCTAGAGCTGGCCGATCAACGCGCCCAGCTGGATGACGCAATCGACGAGTTGCAACGCCTTCGTGACGATACGGCGAACGCCCTAAAAGATATGTAGCCTGCTCAAGCAGTCAAAGCTCACGCTGTTCACCTGCAATGGGCCAACAGCGCCCACTGTAACAGTATCAAATCCACTAAAATTTTGTACGAAAAAACGCAGGCAAGCGATGGAAACACCTTGCAGGCGCACCCCTTTTGACGATCTTTTTAAAAGTTGACGCAAAATTACCTTAGGTAAGCTTAAAAGTGACGTGACGTACCACTACGTCAACCCATACGTCTATTGTATTGCGGCCAGGAAACCCCCAAATCGGTCTCATCCGACCTATGATGCGAGAGTGGCACCAAGAGATGAACACCACGACAATGACCATCCGCGAGATGTGCGACACCTTCGACGTGACTCCGCGAACATTGCGCTTTTACGAGGCGAAGGAACTGCTGTTTCCCGAACGCCAAGGCCAGAAACGCCTATTCACCAAACGCGACCGCGCGCGGTTAAAACTGATCATCCGCGGCAAGCGTTTTGGCTTTAGCCTCGAAGAAATCCGTCAGCTGCTGGACCTGTATCACATGGGTGACCAGCAGCAGACACAACTGGCCCGCACCTATGACATCGCGCGTGACCGGCTTGCCGATCTTGAAACCCAACGTGACGACATCGAACAAGCCATCGACGATTTGCGCAACCAGTTGAAATGGGCGGAAAAGATGATCGCCTCACTGAACAGCCCGCGCAAAGCGGCAGAATAAACAGCAACGCCAAGATACACAGACATCCGCCCAAGGGAGAACCCAACATGCCTAGCTACACAGCCCCCATCAAAGACATGCAATTCGTGCTGCACGACGTGCTCAAGGTCACCGAATCCGGCATCCCCGGATATGATGAACTCGAGGCCGATTTCACCTCGGCTATTCTTGAGGAAGTAGGCAAGCTGACCTCGGAAGTGTTGGCCCCGCTGAACGCCGTGGGCGACAAAGAAGGCTGCCGTCTGGAAAATGGCGTGATCTACACGCCAACCGGTTTCAAAGATGCTTTCGGCAAGGTCAAAGAAGGCGGCTGGCCCGGTCTGGACATGCCAGAACAATACGGCGGTCAAAACATGCCCTATGTCATCGGCACCGCAGTGGGCGAGATGTTCTCGGCCTCGAACCAAGCATTCACCATGTATCAGGGCCTGACCCACGGTGCGGCCTCCGCGATTTTGGCCCACGGGTCGGACGCGCAAAAAGACACCTATCTGCCCAACATGGTATCGTGCGAATGGACCGGCACCATGAACCTGACCGAACCGCATTGCGGCACCGATCTGGGCCTGATGCGCACCAAAGCAGCGCCTCAAGCGGACGGCAGCTATAAAATCTCCGGTCAGAAAATCTTTATCTCCTCCGGCGACCACGACATGGCCGACAACATCATTCACCTTGTTCTGGCCAAAATCGAAGGCGGCCCGGAAGGCATCAAAGGTGTGTCGCTGTTCATCGTTCCCAAGTTCATGGTCAACGAAGACGGCTCCCTTGGTGATCGCAACAGCCTCTCCGTCGGCTCCATCGAAGAGAAAATGGGCATCCACGGCAACTCCACCTGCGTGATGAACTATGACGGCGCTGTTGGCTATCTGCTGGGCGAAGAACACAAAGGCATGCGCGCCATGTTCACGATGATGAACGAAGCCCGCGTCGGCGTTGGCATGCAAGGCCTGGCACAGGCCGATGTCGCCTATCAAAATGCGCGCGACTACGCCAAGGACCGCCTGCAAGGGCGTGCCGTGACAGGCACCGAAAACCCAAATGGCCCGGCTGATCCGCTGATCGTACACCCCGATATCCGCCGCAGCCTGATGGATCAAAAATCCTTTATCGAAGGCGCGCGCGCATTCATCCTTTGGGGCGCAAACCTGATCGACGCCGCGCACCGGTCGAACGACAAAGACGCCGACGGTCTGGTGTCGTTGATGACCCCGGTCATCAAGGGTTTCCTGACCGATGTCGGCTATGACATGACCGTCAAGGCGCAACAGGTTTACGGCGGCCACGGCTATATCGAAGAATGGGGCATGTCCCAATTCACCCGCGATGCCCGCATTGCCATGATCTATGAAGGTGCCAACGGCGTTCAGGCGCTTGACCTTGTGGGTCGCAAACTTGCCCAAGACGGCGGCAAGCACGTGATGGCGTTCTTTGACATGCTCAAATCCTTTATCAAGGAAAACGCAGGTCAGGATGCTGAATTCGACGTGGCCTATCTTGAACCACTCAAGGCAGCCAGCAAAGACCTGCAAGCGGCGGGCATGTATTTCATGCAAAACGGTATGAAGAACCCCAACAACGCCTTGGCCGGATCGACCGACTTCATGCACATGTTCGGCCATGTATGCCTAGGCTACATGTGGGCGAAAATGGGTCTGGCTGCAAAGAAAGCAATCGCCGAAGGCACAGGCGACGCTGCATTCTACGAGACCAAACTGGCAACCGGCCGCTATTATATGGCGCGCCAACTGCCAGCCACCGCACTGCATCTGACCCGTATCCAAACCGGCGCGGATACGGTGATGGCGCTGGACGCGGCAAACTTCTAAGCTACCAGAGGTGGGGCAAGACCCCACCTCACGCTTTTCGAAAGGTCCCTGATGCCCAAACGCTTCCGCCTCACCCGCCGCTTTCCCGTCGCCATGACCGAAGACGGTTACAGACGGCTCAAGAAATTCTCGGCTGAGGCAGGGTTGGACGAAGGGGAAGCGCTGTCGTTTCTATTCGAAAACTTCAACAGCGTCATGAACGAAGAAAAGCTGACAGCGCGCCTGCGTCTTTTCAACGCCGAAATCGATGATCGTAAAAAATAACCGGGAAAAGGATGAAACCGACCCTTCGGGGAGAGTTTACTTGGCAAAATGAAACGGGCGGCAAGGCCCTGCCTCACTCTTAGCTCAGACCAAGAAAGAGACAGGGTTTCACTTTGCACGCCGCTCAGCTCTCCAGCCTGCTGCGCATCTGTTTGATAAAAGACAGACACTAAGAAGGCCTTAAAAATGAAACAGTTTGATTTCATTTTGCCAGATAAACTCCACGGGGGTGTGGGGGTGTGAAACCCCCACGTCGACCGGAGAGACAAAAAATGACCTTAGGGAGGTTCAAATGACCATCACATTGCATTGCTTCGGCGAAAGCGGAAATGCGTATAAAGCAGCCCTTGCGCTGGAACTGTCGGGTCTTGCCTGGGAGCCGGTAAAAGTCGACTTCTTTGGGGGCGAAACCCGCACACCGGATTATCGCACCGACATCAACAGCATGGGCGAAGCGCCTGTCATGATTGATGGCGACGTCCGGCTGACACAATCCGGCGTCATCCAGGATTACGTGTCCGAGAAATCCGGCAAGTTCGGCGGCAAGGATTCCACTGAACGCCGCGAGGTTTTGCGGTGGGTTTTGTGGGACAACCACAAGCTCAGCTCCAACGCCGGGATGACCCGGTTTTTGATGAACTTCCTGCCCGAGGACAAGCAGCCAAAGGAGGTCATCGGCTTTATGCAGGGGCGTCTTGCCGCAGCCTATGCAGTGCTGAACGATCACCTGAATGGGCGCGACTGGATCGTGGGCGACGGGATCACCAACGCCGATCTGAGCTGCTGCGGCTACCTGTATTACCCTGAACCTTTCGGTTTCAACCGCAAGGATTGGCCCAATATCGACGCGTGGCTTACGCGTCTAAGTGAAACACCGGGCTGGAAGGCCCCGTATGACCTGATGCCCGGCAGCCCTGCTGACCGCGCTTGAATTTAAGGGAGATACCTAATGACCGAAGCTTACATCTATGACGCATTGCGCACCCCGCGCGGCAAGGGCCGCAAAGACGGCGCGCTGCATGAATTGACATCGCTGCGCCTGTCCGCACTGACGCTGAACGCGTTGAAAGACCGCAACAACCTTGAGGGCCACGCGGTCGAGGATGTGATCTGGGGCAACGTGACCCAAGTGATGGAACAGGGCGGCTGCCTTGCGCGCTCAGCCGTGTTGGCATCCGATCTGGATGAACGCATTCCGGGTCTTGCGATCAACCGTTTCTGTGCCTCCGGTATGGAAGCCGTGAACTTGGCCGCAAACCAGGTCAAAGGCGGCGCGGGCATGGCCTATATCGCTGGCGGTGTTGAGATGATGGGCCGCGTGCCCATGGGCAGCGACGGTGCCGCGATTGCTGTTGATCCGACGCTTGCGATGGAAAAGTATTTCGTGCCGCAGGGTATTTCGGCTGATATTATCGCGACAGAATACGGTTTCACCCGTGAAGAAGCCGACCAGCTGGCCGTCAAATCCCAGCAGCGCGCCAAGATGGCGTGGGACGAAGGCCGCTTCGCCAAATCCGTCATCGACATCAAGGATCAGAACGGTTTGTCGATCCTCAGCCATGACGAATACATGCGCCCCCAGACCGACATGCAGTCGCTTGGGTCGTTGAACCCTGCGTTCCAGCAGATGGGCGAAGTCATGCCCGGTTTCGACAAGATCGCATTGATGAAGTACCCGCATCTTGAGAAAATCAACCACATCCATCACGCGGGGAACTCATCCGGTATCGTGGACGGTGCGGCGGCTGTGCTGATCGGCAACAAGGAATTCGGCGAGAAATACGGCCTCAAGCCACGCGCCCGCATCCGGGCCACAGCCAAGATCGGCACAGATCCGACAATCATGCTGACAGGCCCCGTGCCCGTGACCGAAAAGATTTTGGCCGACAACGGCATGAAGATCGGCGACATCGACCTGTTCGAAGTCAACGAAGCCTTTGCCGCCGTCGTCATGCGCTTCATGCAGGCGTTTGATGTGGATGAAAGCAAGGTCAACGTAAACGGCGGGTCCATTGCGATGGGTCACCCCTTGGGTGCGACCGGTGCGATGATCATCGGCACGCTGCTGGACGAGCTTGAGCGCTCCGACAAGGAAGTCGGCATGGCGACGCTTTGCATTGCATCCGGCATGGGTGCCGCCACAATCATCGAGCGCGTCTGATGGGCGATCAACCACATCCCTTTCTTGCCATCGCAGAACTGGCCCCGAAAAAGGGCTTGAAGGATCTGAAGGTGAAAGTCGAACGGGGCGGTGCCTATGTACGTTTGTACCAGGATTCCCCGCCGCTGTTCTTCAAGCACCGCAATGATCCAAGCGACAGTTTTGACCGCGAGAGTTTCGATAACTTCAAGCGGATCCTGCTGAGCGAGGAAGATTGCCAAGATGGTCCGAAAGCCACGATCGAACTGATCAGATCGCTGCTTGAAAAATTCGCTGATTACACACCTCAGCGCTCGTAACACACTCCAAATCAGGGAGAGATAAATGACCGATTTCACAATGACCAAGGACGCCGACGGCGTCGCCATCATCACCTGGGACGTGCCCGGTAAATCCATGAACGTCATGTCGATCGAAGGGTTGTCCGAACTGGACGCCATCATCGACACCGTTTTGTCCGACGACAGCATCAAGGGTGCGGTTGTCACATCCGGCAAGGACGGATCATTTGCAGGCGGCATGGACCTGAACCTGCTGGCCAAAATGCGCGAAGATGCGGGCGACGATCCTGCCAAGGGTCTGTTCGAAGGCACAATGCAAATGCACGCCCTGCTGCGCAAGATTGAACGCGCTGGCATGGACCCCAAGACCAACAAGGGCGGCAAGCCGATTGCGTCTGCCCTGCCCGGCACTGCCGCTGGTATCGGTCTGGAACTGCCACTGGCCACGCACCGCATTTTCGTCGCGGACAACCCCAAGGCGCGCATTGGCCTGCCCGAAATCATGGTCGGCATTTTCCCCGGCGCGGGCGGTACAACCCGTCTGACACGCAAGCTGGGCGCGATGGGGGCCTCGCCGTTCCTGCTTGAGGGCAAAATGGTTGCCCCTGCTGCTGCGAAATCTGCGGGCCTGATCGACGAGGTTGTCGCCGATCCGGTCGCCGCCGCGAAAGAATGGGTTTTGAACGCCAAGGACGCGGACATTCTGAAACCTTGGGATGCCAAGGGCTATAAAATGCCCGGCGGCACGCCCTACCACCCTGCCGGCTTCATGACCTTTGTCGGTGCCAATGCGATGGTCAACGGCAAGACCCAAGGCGCGTTCCCGGCAGCCAAGGCGTTGCTGAGTGCCGTCTATGAAGGTGCATTGGTCCCGTTTGATACCGCCCTCAAGATCGAGGCACGCTGGTTCACCAACATCCTGCTGAACCCGTCGTCGTCGGCCATGATCCAGTCGCTGTTCCTGAACAAGGAAGCCCTGGAAAAAGGCGCTGTGCGTCCCGAAGGTGTGCCAGACCAGCGCGTCAAAAAGCTGGGCGTTTTGGGTGCAGGCATGATGGGTGCAGGCATCACGCTTGTGTCCGTTCAGGCCGGTATCGAAGTCGTGCTGATCGACCAGACCCAAGAAGCCGCAGACAAGGGCAAAGCCTATTCGGCGAGCTTCTTTGACAAGGGCATTGCACGTCGCAAATCCACCGAAGAGAAGAAGCAGGCCGCGTTGGACCTGATCACCGCGACCACCGATCTGGACGCGCTGAAAGGCTGCGATCTGATCATCGAAGCAGTTTTCGAAGACCCAGCCGTCAAGGCCGAGATGACCAAGAAGGTCGAAGCCGTGATCCCCGAGGATTGCATTTTCGCCTCCAACACCTCGACCCTGCCGATCACCGAACTGGCAAAAGCATCGTCACGCGCGGATCAGTTCATTGGGATCCACTTCTTTTCGCCCGTCGAAAAGATGCTGCTGGTCGAGATCATCAAAGGCAAGGAAACCGGTGACCGTGCCGTCGCGAAATCGCTCGATTACGTGCGCCAGATCCGCAAGACGCCTATCGTGGTGAACGACGCGCGGTTCTTCTATGCCAACCGCTGCATCATCCCTTATGCCAACGAAGGCGCACGGATGATCACCGAAGGCGTTGCACCGCAACTGGTGGATCACGCGGCGCAATTGCTGGGCTTCCCCGTTGGACCTGTGCAACTGACCGACGAGACATCCATTGATCTGGGGGCCAAGATTGCCCGCGCGACCAAGGCTGCGATGGGCAATGCCTATCCTGCGTCCCAAGCCGACGATCTGATCTTCTGGATGGAAGATCTGGGCCGTCTGGGTCGCAAAGCCAACGCAGGCTTTTTTGACTATGATGAAAAAGGCAAGCGTCAGGGTTATTGGAAGGGCATGCACGACAAGTTCCCGCTGGCCGAAACCCAGCCCGATCTGCGCGATGTGCAGGACCGTCTGATGTTCTCGCAGGTGCTTGAAGCCGTACGTGCACTGGAAGAAGGCGTGTTGGAAGACATCCGCGAAGGCGATGTTGGCGCGATCCTTGGCTGGGGTTTTGCGCCTTGGTCCGGTGGCCCGTTCAGCTGGCTCGATATCATCGGCGCACCTTATGCCGCTGAACGCTGTGACCAGTTGCAAGCCAAGTTCGGCGATCGTTTCGAATGCCCTGCCCTGCTGCGTGAAATGGCAGACAAAGGTCAGACGTTCTATGGCCGTTTCGGACCGGATGCCAAAGCCGCCTGATCAGGCGTCACATCTAAAAGACATACGGCCAGCAGGTGACTGCTGGCCGTTTTTGTATCTATCGCAAAGGCCCGCTGGCTACGGCTAATCCGCATCCTCGAAGCGGTAGCCAAACCGCGCAATATCGGCCGCGCAAATCCGCGCCACGATCTGCACAAGATCATCCGTGTAATAGCTTTGATACGCGGCATCACGGTCAGAGACGTTTTCATTTGGCAACGTCAGTGTGAACCCCAGATGATCAAACAGGGGCTGGGCGTCTTGCGTGAAATGCTCAAGCCGGATGAACAGATTGCCCTGTTCCGCCCCCGCGCCGTCTTGCAGATAGCTGCCATAGGGTGCGTTTTGCAGGCTGGCTTGCAACGCTGGCGTTTCAAGGAATGCGGCGAAACTGGTTTGTTGCGCAAGCCGGACCATGGGGTGATCAAAGGACTGCGCCCGCAGCCAGTGATAATAGCTCACGATCCGGTCCCACGGGTTGCGCACCAAGGTGAAACAAAACATCTGGGCAATCTCGTCGCGCGTCACCACGCCTTCGATATCGGCCAGCGTCGAATGCTTCCAAAGCCGCCCCGCCGCCTGCACGTCCTTCATACGTTTGCGACGCTTTAGCGCTTTGGGCGTGTCACCCAGCATGATGTCATCCTTCATCGCGCGCCCTTCCAGCGCCAGCGCCAGCGACGTTCCTCCGGTCTTGGGGCTATGCACAAAGATGTAATTACGGCCACGGCTGATGATCATCGCACGCACCCTTGCGCGCCTGTCGCGGCACGCTGTGCAAAATCATCCTGTGCTTCGCCATGTTTCATACTTTTAACTTCACGCAACTGGCGCAATACTCAAGCAGAAAAACCGCGCAAGGCCAAAGGATACATCATGGGTTGGATGACAAACGAAGACGGATTGGAAAAGTGCCGCGCCAACTATGTGCCGCTTAGCCCGCTGTCGCACCTGCAACGCGCGGCCCATGTGTTTCCCGATGTTCTGGCCGTTTCCTATGGCGCGCACCGCACGACCTATGCCCAATATCATGCGCGATGCAGCCGCTTGGCATCGGCGCTGGCGGATATGGGCGTGATGCCCGGCGACGTCGTATCAACCATTTTGCCCAATATCCCCGCCCAAGCCGAGGCACATTTCGGCGTGCCCGCATGTGGTGCCGTGTTGAACACCATTAACACCCGTTTGGACGTCGATACCGTCGCCTATATCCTTGATCATGGCGAAGCCAAGGTCGCGCTGGTCGATACCCAGTTCGTTGAGTTGGCGGAAGCCGCCTGTGCCACGCTGGACACACCGCCGACCCTGATCGAAGTTCCCGATGCCCAGGCAGGGTTTCCAGCGACCGGGCGCTACCCGACCTATGATGATCTGCTGGCCAAGGGTGATCCAGCCTATGCGTGGGTTATGCCCCAAGACGAATGGGAAAGCCTTGCCTTGAACTATACGTCCGGCACCACAGGTCGGCCCAAGGGCGTCGTTTACCATCACCGCGGTGCCTATCTGATGACCATGGGCACCGTTGTCAGCTGGCGTATGGTAATGCGCCCGGTCTTTATGCAGATCGTGCCGCTGTTTCATTGCAACGGCTGGAACCATGCGTGGATGATGCCCCTGTTGGGTGGCACCTTGGTCTGCTGCCGCGACATCACTGCCAGCGCCATCTACAACGCCATTGCCGACGAAGGTGTCACCCATTTCGGTGGTGCACCGATTGTGTTGAACATGATGGTCAACGCGCCCGACGCCGAACGCCGCGCCTTTGACCACGTTGTCGAAGTCTTTACCGCAGGTGCGCCCCCCGCCCCCGCGACCCTGTCCAAGATCGAGGCATTGGGCTTCAACGTCACCCAAGTTTACGGCCTGACCGAAACCTATGGCCATGTCACCGAATGCTTGTGGAGCTCGGATTGGGACGCCCTGCAAGGCGAAGATCGCGCCGCCGTAAAGGCCCGCCAAGGCGTGCCAATGCCGATGATGGAAGACATCACCGTATTGAACCCCGACATGACCCAAGTCACCAAGGACGGGGCCACCCAAGGCGAAATCATGATCCGCGGGAATTCGGTGATGAAAGGGTATTTCAAAAATCCCGAAGCCACAAAAGAAGCGTTTGAAGGGGGGTATTTCCATTCGGGCGATTTGGCCGTGCAGCATCCGAACGGCTATATGCAGATTGCCGACCGCGCCAAGGACATCATCATCTCGGGCGGCGAAAACATCTCCTCGGTCGAGATCGAAGGTGTGCTGATGGGGCACCCGGATGTGAACCTTGCCGCTGTTGTCGCCAAACCCGATGATAAATGGGGCGAAGTACCTTGCGCGTTTGTTGAGTTAAAACCCGGTCAGATAGGGGATGAAGTCGCGATGATCGCCTTTGCCCGCGAAACCTTGGCCGGTTTCAAAGCCCCCAAAAAGGTCGTGTTCCAAGAACTGCCAAAGACATCCACCGGCAAAATCCAGAAATTCGAACTGCGCAAGAAAGCAGCCACGCTTTAGCGTCTGATCACCCCATCAAAAACACGCTGCTCGACGGACCACAAGCACCCGCCGTCCCCTAAGCCTGCGTACCCTCGTATGGCTTTCAGAAAATACCTCGGAACAATCATCGACCACGCTGGTTATCTCCCCGTGACGAAGGGCGCTGGCGGACGACAGTTCACTGCCTGATAATTCAGTAACAGACACTTTTAACGAGTGACAGAAAGCGAACAAGATGACACGGATTTCGAAACTTACCCTAAGCACCGCAATGTTGGTTGGCACGATGTTTGGCGGCGCGGCTCTGGCAGCCGATAACGAAACAGTGGATCATACAGAGGTCGGATCGCTGAGCTGTGATGTAGGCGACGGCAGCGGTTTCATCGTTGGTTCAAGCCGCGAACTGACCTGTATCTTTAACCCCGTCGAAGATGGTCAAGCAGACGAAAAATACGTCGGCGAGATCAACCGCTGGGGACTGGATATCGGCGAGACGCAAAACGGCCAGATGTCATGGCTTGTTCTGGCACCAACCGAGTCCGAATATAGCGAAGGCGGGCTGAACGGATCTTACAAGGGTGTATCTGCCGAAGCGACATTTGGTGTTGGCCTTGGCGCGAACGTCATGACCGGCGGTTCTGAAAACACGCTGGCGCTGCAACCCGTAAGCGTGAACACCCAAAACGGCATCAACCTTGCTGTAGGTGTGGGCGAGATCAACCTGACCCGCGTCGACGGCTAAACCCAGCGAACATTTTACGAACAGAGGGCGGCGATGTGCCGCCCTTTTTCGTTCTCGTGCACCTACCCCAGACGCTTTTCATACCGCCACGCATTGATGGTATGTGGCCCGTCTTCGGTTTCCACCTCGTAGGGAACCGTCGCAGCCAGAACCCAGCCGGATTTTTCATAGAAACGGGCCGCGCGGTCATTGCCAACCAAACAGGCCAGCCATTTCAACCCGTCACCCAATGCGGCCTCCGCATTGGCCATCAGGTCACGCGCGGTGCCTGATCCTTGGAAATCCGGCGCGACGTAGAACTGATAAAGCTCGTCACCCTCAAGCATAAAGAACCCGGCCATCTGCCCATCAATCCAAGCGACCTGCGTCTGCTTCAAATGCGCCGTGGTTCTTGTCAAAAACTCGTCCGCTGTGCGCTGCTTGGTCAGTGATTGCGGTGCGGCCGCACCATGCCCCTGCATCCACCCGTGACGCCACAACGCCGCAATCGCGGGGATATCGTCAGATACTGCGGGTTTTACATCCATTAATCTGTTCTCCTGCACGTTTGGACCACGCTGGCTGGTGCTGGCCCATTGATCAAGTCTTATCAGGTGCTAAAGTACGGCAAAATAACTAGGCAGTATATTACAGCTCATGACGGCCCTCACGAAATACGCGCGCATCGAAGCGACGGGCCTTTGGCGTGCCGACCCCAAAGATCAACGTCGCGAGGTCATCGTGTCAATCGGGGACGCGACGCTGGTGATTTCGGATATGAAGGACCAAGCGATCGCGCATTGGTCGCTTGCCGCGGTGGCGCGCGCAAACCCCGGCATACGTCCTGCGATATTTCACCCCGACGGCGACCCCGCCGAAACGCTCGAGATCGCAGACACCCACAGCGAGATGATCGATGCCATCGAAACCCTGCGCCGCGCAGTCGAACGCAACCGCCCGCATCCGGGGCGTTTGCGCCTGATCGGTGTGCTGGGGTCCATCTTTACGGTGGTCGCCTTGGCGCTGTTCTGGCTGCCCGGTGCCATGCAGGATCACACGCTAAAAGTCGTGCCAAAGGTGAAACGCGCCTCGATCGGGATCGCATTGCTGCGCCAGATCGAACGGGTGTCCGGCGTGGCCTGCACCAACCCGCGCGGCCGCGCCGCCCTGGTCAAGCTTGGCACGCGCCTATCAGCGGGGCCGTTGACGGTGTTGCCCGCCATGACCCGTGACAGCATCCACCTGCCCGGCGGGTTGATCGTGCTGAACAAGACCATCTTTGAAGACTATGAATCCCCCGATGTTGCCGCCGGTTTCATCCTGTCCGAAGTCGTCAAACGCGCGCAAAGCGACCCGTTGCGCGACATGTTGGCCGACCTCAGCCTGCGCGAAAACTTCCGCCTGCTCACCACCGGCGAGATTTCCGAACCCGCTCTCAAAGACTATGCCGAAACGCTGATGGCGGCGCAGGACACGCCAGCGCCGGTGGGCCAACTCTTGGCACGGTTCAATGACGAACGGCTGCACAGCACCCCCTATGCAGAAGCGCTTGATATCACTGGCGAAACGACACTGGCCCTGATTGAAGGCGATCCCATGGCGGGCCAAGATACCGACCCGCTGATCAACGATTCCGATTGGCTGCGCCTGCAAAACATCTGCGGCGGCTAAGGAAAGCATATGCTGGATATCGGCCTACGCCTCGCCCTGTCACCTGTGTTGCTGTTACAAGGTGCCACCGTGCGCGCCCGCGCCCTAAAACTGCCCGAGGCTAGCGGCCCCCGAGAAGGCACCATCGGCACTGGCCCCGCATTGTCTGTGTTAATCTTGGGCGATTCATCTGCGGCTGGCGTTGGCGTCACGCATCAAGATCAAGCGCTTGCAGGTCAATTGTCGCAACAGCTGTCGCAGGATTTCAGCCTCAACTGGCGTTTGATCGCAAAGACCGGCGCGACAACTGCCAGTACGCTTAAGCACCTTGAAGGGTTTGCCCCATCCCCCGTCGATATTGTGGTGACGGCCCTGGGTGTGAATGACGTCACCCATGCTGTTCCCTTTGGGGTTTGGCAACGACGGCAACACGCATTGCACGCGCGCATTGAACAGCTTTTTGCGCCACGACTGGTTTATATGTCGGGTGTGCCGCCGCTGGGTCTTTTCCCGATCCTGCCACACCCGTTGCGCTGGACATTAGGCAGGCAAGCCGCGCGGTTTGATCAGGCATTGGCCACATCGCTGGGTGCCAGAAAACACTGGCACCACATGCCATTTGACGTGCCGTTGGACCCCGCGCAAATGGCGGCCGACGGCTTTCATCCCGGTCCCGAAATCTATGCGCTTTGGGGAAAAGAAATAGCCAGCCGGATCAACACCGACTGGCCACCTGTTTCAAACCGGCACTAAGCCCTAGCGAATATAGGCGTCCTGATATCCACCGCCGCGCAACTTGCCCAATGCGTGGGGTGTTGACGCCTTGGCAAACGGACCCGCCTGAACAGATAGATAGGTCTTGCCGCCGCGTGTGGATTTGCCGATCCGCGCGCCCATGCCCATGCCCGCAATACGCTTGGCCGCCCGCTGTGCATTGGCTGCGTTTTGAAAGACCCCCACCTGCACATAGGTGCTGCCACCATTACGGATTTGCGCAGATGCAGTATCAGGCTTGGCCGCGGAACGGCTGGAATAGGTTGGCGTGCGCACGGCAGGTGCCGCACCACGGTTTCGCACGATCCGCTTGACCACCTGCCCGCCCCGCGTGGACAGCGTTACGTGACCCATTTCGCGGCTCTGCTGATCAATCGATGTATACGGGTAAATCAACGGCATGCGCGCCGTCACGTCCTGCCCTGTCGTTTGGTTGATCAAACGACGCGGGACAGTGTTGGTCCACATCAAAAGCATCTGCGCCCGACCAGCCAGGTTTTGCTCGGCCCGTTTCGGGTTCAACCGATCATCTTCCCAAACCGGCTTGTAGCCTTTCGGGACCTGCACGGTGTTGTAGGTGTTGATGCGGTTGACCGCGACATGCTTGGGAACAATGCGGGTGGTTGGGGTAACGGCGACAGTACCAGCCGGGATTTTGCGGTGCGATGTCGCACGGCGCGCGACTTTTGCAATCGGCTCGGTCTGCGGGCCACACCGTTCCGGCAGCCCCGACCGCCCCATATAGCGCTGCGCAAGAGCGGACCGTTCCGGACAGACACTACGACGCCCTTGCGGGGCAACGGACGCGGCGACAACCGGACGTGGGGCTGTTTGGCGCACCACCGCTGGTGCCGTCTGGCGAACAACAGGCGGCGTGCGGCGGATTTGGGGAACAGGGCGCGGTTTCACAGCCGCGGGCGCGGTCTGCGCTGGTGCATCATTTAGCGTAATCTGCACCGGCGCATTCGCTTGCGGTGCGGGGGATGCCAGCGCAGTGCCGACATTCGTCGGTTTAAAGCCACAGACGCCAGCACGCTTGCGCGTCACACGCGGCACCCAAGTCACATTTCCATCAATGCCTGCCCGAATGAAAACACAGCCGGCGCTGTCGACATATTGCTTACCCTTATAGGACGCGGGCGGGAACTCTTTCGGTTGTTCCTCAAACGATTGAGCCTGCACCGCTCCGATGCTGGCAGCCCCAAAAACGACAGCGATTGCGACAATATTCAAAAACTTCATCTGCGCCCCCAACACAACATATAGTCTAAATAATGCGTCATCCCCTAGTCAGAGTAAAGCTTCCTATAACAGGCTCAGCACATTTGCGTCATTATTTCGTGCCGAACATCCGGTCTCCCGCGTCACCCAAACCAGGTACGATATAGCCCAACTCGTTCAGCTTTTCATCCACAGCAGCCGTCACGATAGGCACATCGGGATGTGCTTCTTGCATGCGCTTGATGCCTTCGGGTGCTGCCAACAAACACAAGAACCGGATATTGGTGGCACCAGCCTCTTTCAACATATCGATTGCCGCGACAGATGAATTGCCCGTGGCCAACATCGGGTCCACTGCAATCACCAAACGATCGTCCATGCCTTCAGGCACCTTGAAATAGTATTTGACCGGCTTCAGCGTCTCTTCATCGCGGTACAGGCCTACGAACCCGACGCGCGCCGACGGGATCAGCTCAAGAACGCCATCCAACAAACCATTGCCCGCCCGCAGGATCGATATCAAAGCCAGCTTCTTGCCATCCAGCGTAGGTGCATCCATCGGCTGCATCGGTGTCTCGATCCGCTTTGTGGTCATCGGCAACCCGCGCGTCACCTCATAAGCCAAAAGCTGGCTGATTTCGCGCAGCAATTGCCGAAAGACTGCCGTCGGGGTTTCCTTGTCACGCATGATGGTCAGCTTGTGCTGCACCAGCGGATGGTTCACCACGGTGAGATGTTCAGATGTATCGGGCATAGCTGCGCTCTCCATTTTGCTTGGCTCGACTCTTGCCTTGAAATGCCATGGCCCGCAACCATAGCGCGCCCCGTCTGGGTTCATTTTGCCAAATAAACTCCGGGGGAATCGTGGCTTGCCACGATGGGGGCTGGCCCCCGTCACCGCTATTTTGGAACAACCACGCCCAAATGCTCAGCGACCAACGCCGCCACATCCTTGAACCCGATCAACCCCAAACTTCCCTGACCAAGCCCCTGCACCAAGACCGGGGCGCGCTCTCTGGTGTGATCGGTTCCCACCCAGGTCGGATCATTTCCATGATCTGCCGTCAGCACCAGAATGTCCCCATCGCGTAGCTTCGACGTGATTTTTCCGATCTCGGCGTCAAACCATTCCAGCGCGCGCGCATATCCAGACACATCGCGCCTGTGCCCATAAATGCTGTCAAACTCGACAAAATTGGCAAATGTCAGACTGCCGTCCTCGGCGGTCTCAACCAAATCATCCAGATGTCGCATCAAGGCTTCATCCGGCCCTTTGCGCAATTCGTCAAAACCCGACATCGAAAAAATATCGCCGATCTTGCCAACCGCATAGACACGCCGCCCGGCATCCTGAACCCAATTGCTCAGCACAGGCGCGGGCAGTTCGATGGCAAAGTCCCGGCGATTTGCAGTGCGCGTAAACCCGGCCTCGGCGTCCCCGACAAAGGGGCGCGCGATCACACGCCCGACTTTCATCTCATGCGCAATCGGCGCGATCTTGGCGCATAGCTCGATCAGCCGGTCCAGCCCGAAATGCACCTCATGTGCTGCAATCTGCAAAACGCTGTCCGCAGATGTATAGCAGATCGGATAGCCCGTCGCGATATGCTCGGCACCGAATTCCTCGATGATAGCCGTGCCGGGGGCATGACAATTGCCCAGTGTCCCGTCTACGCCGGCCAGCTCTGCCAATTGCGCCAACAGCTCAGGTGGAAACGAATTTCTGACATCCGCAAAGTAATGCCATTCCCAAGGCACAACCAACCCGGCAAGCTCCCAATGGCCCGACGGCGTATCCTTGCCACGTGACAGCTCTGTCGCGGCACCCCACGTTCCGGTAACTTCGCCAGCCAAACTCGCGACCTCAAGCCCGCTGGCCAGTTTGGTCGCAGCGCCCAAGCCCATCGACACCAGATTGGGCAGGTTCAACGGACCAGAACGCCCCTCTTCTGCGCGCCCCTCGGCACAGGCCTGTGCGATATGTCCGACGGTGTTTGAACCGGTATCCGGCACCGAGCCGTTGAAAAATGCATCAGCATCAGGTGCGCCCCCAATGCCGACCGAATCCATGACCACCAAAAATGCACGTGCCATCAGCCCACCCGCTCAAGAATAAGATCCGGTGATTTAACAGGTTTCGCCGTCAGTGTAATCGCACTGCGCACGGCTCTTGCGGCTCTTTCGGCATCCTCTGACCGGACCGCGTGAATGACGGCCAAGGGATCGCCCTTGGCAACCTTCACGCCCAGCCGCACGACTTCCGACAGCCCTACGGCTGTGTTTATCTGGTCGGTTTCCAACATGCGCCCACCGCCAAGCGCCACCACAGCCATGCCCAACGCCTCGCCATCAATCGCCGAGACATAGCCCGCCTCGGGCGCAGGAATTTCGCCGATGATTGTGGCCTCAGGCAAGAAGCGGTTCCAATTCTCCACAAATTGCAAAGGCCCGCCCATTTCCGCGATCATCATGCCAAACCGCTCCGCCGCACGTCCGTCGCGGATGGCGCTGCAAATCGCATCCGCCCCCTGCTGCACATCTGCGGCAAGGCCCGCATTGGCCAACAAAACCCCACCCAGAGCAGCGCAAACTGACACAATCGGACCTTCGGTTTGCCCCGTCAGCACCCGCATCACCTCAGCCACCTCAAGAGCGTTCCCAAGGCTGGGTACCAAGGGCTGGCTCATGTCACTGATGATGGCTGTCGTCTTGCAACCGCTGGCATTGGCGGTTTTGGCCAAGGCACCGGCCAACATCTGCGCCTGCTCAAGATCTTTCATGAACGCGCCACTGCCGACTTTGACATCCAGCACCAGCCCTTGCAAACCTGCGGCCAGCTTTTTCGATAGGATCGATGCCGTGATCAAATCCATGCTATCGACGGTCGATGTCACATCGCGCACCGCGTATAGGCGTTTATCCGCAGGCGCGATATCCCCCGTGGCCCCGACAATCGCACAGCCGATCTTGCCAACGACCTGTCGCAACTGGCCCTCGTCCATTTGCGTCGATACGCCCGGAATGGCCTCCATCTTGTCCAGCGTGCCGCCCGTATGGCCCAGACCGCGCCCGGAAATCATCGGAACATAGGCACCACAGGCTGCCAAAGCAGGCGCAAGAATAAGGCTGACACAATCGCCCACACCGCCGGTCGAATGCTTATCCAGAACCGGCCCGTTCAAATTCCATGTCAGAACCTGCCCACTGTCGCGCATCGCAAGGGTTAGCGCCACGCGACCGGCGTCACTTAGTCCGACCTGACAGACCCCCATCGCAAAGGCCCCGGCCTGCGCATCGCTGACGCGCCCATCGGCCAAGGCTTTGGCAAACCAAACCAGCTCGTCACGGTTGGGTGACTGCCGATGCCGCAGCTTGCCTAGGATAACACGCGCATCCATGTGCTAGGTTTCCATATGGGCGCGGCCAAACGCCCCCGGCAACAACTCGGCCAGTTGCATGACTTCTTCAACACCCGAAAGCGTGGCCATAGTGACCCGCGCATCGCCTTTGCCAAATTCAGCCAGCTTCTGCCGACAGCCTCCGCAAGGGGTGATTGGCATCGGGCTACCCGCAATAACATAGGCTTCGGTAAATTCCGTTTCGCCCGCAGCCACCATCGCCGCGATGGCACCAGCCTCGGCACATGTGCCCTCAGGATAGGCCACATTCTCAACGTTGCAGCCCACATAAAGCGCACCAGAAAGCCCCCGCAGCGCCGCCCCCACTTTGAAATTTGAATAGGGCGCATAGGCATTGGCCTGAACCGCGCTGGCTTTGTCTCTTAAATCTTGTGTCATTGGGCCTCCGTTCACGAAAGTATAAAAACCTTTGCTCAAAGTTGCGATGGCAAAAGAATAAAAACCTTTACCGTTCATTTTGCCGAAAAACTCCGGGGGATGAGCGGCTTGCCGCGATGGGGGCTGGCCCCCAACACCGTCGCTTTTCGACGCCACGTCAAATGCCATGTTGGCGCGGGCCAAAATATAGTTTAACGCTAAACCATTCGCCAAAAGGACCTAAAATTATGACCGATGCGCCCAACCTGCGCCAAGCTGCGCTTGATTATCACGCCTTTCCAAAACCCGGAAAGCTGGAAATCCGCGCGACCAAGCCGTTGGCCAATGGTCGTGATCTGGCCCGTGCCTATTCACCCGGCGTCGCCGAGGCCTGCCTCGAGATCAAATCAGACCCGTCGACGGCCGCGCTCTATACCACCCGCGCCAATCTGGTCGGCGTGGTCACCAACGGCACCGCCGTTTTGGGCTTGGGCAACATCGGTGCGTTGGCGTCTAAACCGGTGATGGAGGGCAAAGCCGTCCTGTTCAAGAAATTCGCCAACATCGACTGCTTTGACATCGAACTGAACGAAAACGATCCTGAAAAACTGGCTGAACTGGTCTGTGCACTGGAACCCACATTTGGGGCCATTAACCTCGAAGACATCAAAGCCCCTGATTGCTTTACGGTTGAGAGAATCTGCCGCGAACGGATGAACATTCCCGTCTTTCATGACGACCAGCACGGTACTGCCATCGTCGTGGGTGCCGCCGTCAAGAACGCGCTTTTTGTGGCCAAAAAGAAATTCGAAGACATCAAAATCGTTTCAACCGGTGGCGGGGCGGCGGGTATTGCGTGCCTCAACATGTTGCTGAAATTGGGCGTTAAGCGTGAAAACGTCTGGCTTTGCGACATTCACGGTCTGGTCTACGAGGGCCGCGAAATCGACATGAATCCGATCAAAACCGAATATGCGCAAAAATCCGATTTGCGGCATTTGGCCGATGTCATTGACGGGGCTGATCTGTTTCTTGGTCTGTCCGGTCCCGGTGTCCTGACCCCTGAACTGGTTCAGAAAATGGCCCCCCGGCCGATCGTTTTTGCCCTCGCAAACCCGACCCCTGAAATCATGCCCGACCTTGTCCGTGCCGTGGCACCCGATGCGATTATTGCAACAGGCCGGTCGGATTTCCCCAATCAGGTCAATAACGTGCTGTGCTTTCCGTTCATCTTTCGCGGTGCGTTGGATGTCGGGGCCACCACCATTAACGACGAGATGAAGATCGCCTGTATTGACGGCATTGCTGCCCTTGCGCGCGCCACCACCTCTGCCGAGGCCGCCGCCGCCTATCAGGGCGAGCAACTGACATTTGGCGCGGATTACCTGATCCCCAAACCGTTCGACCCGCGCCTGATTGGTGTTGTGTCGTCCGCTGTGGCCAAGGCCGCGATGGAAACCGGCGTGGCGACCCGCCCGATCGAAGATCTGGACGCCTACCGTCACAAGCTGGACAGTTCGGTGTTCAAATCCGCCCTTCTCATGCGCCCGGTATTCGAGGCCGCGCGCGCCGCCCCGCGTCGTATCGTCTTTGCCGAAGGCGAGGACGAGCGTGTCTTGCGCGCCGCCCAAGCCATGGTTGAAGAAACCAGCGAACGCCCGATCCTGATCGGCCGCCCCGAAGTCATCGAACGGCGCATCGAAAGGGCCGGTCTGACCATCAAGCTGGGCGAATCCGTCGATCTGGTGAACCCCGAGAATGACCCACGCTACCGCGATTATTGGGAAACCTATCACCACCTCATGGCCCGTCGCGGTGTGTCGCCCGATATTGCCCGCGCGATCATGCGCACCAACACCACCGCAATCGGCGCGGTCATGGTCTACCGCGAGGAAGCGGACAGTCTGATCTGCGGCACCTTCGGTGAATTCCGCTGGCACCTAAACTATATCGAACAGGTCTTGGGCCGTGATGGCAAACGGCCGCATGGCGCGTTGTCCTTGATGATCCTCGAAGACGGCCCGCTGTTTATTGCCGATACGCAGGTGCATCTGCATCCGACACCCGAACAGATCGCCGAGATCGCGATTGGTGCCGCCCGCCACGTCCGCCGTTTCGGGATCGAACCGAAAATCGCATTCTGTTCGCAAAGCCAGTTCGGCAATCAGGGCGAGGGCAGCGGCAAACGTTTGCGCGCCGCCATTCGCATGCTGGACGAGGGCAACCACGATTTCTGCTACGAGGGCGAGATGAACATCGACACTGCGCTTGATGCGGAATTGCGCAATCGTCTGCTTCCGTCCAACCGGATGGAAGGGGCCGCGAATGTGCTGGTCTTTGCCCATGCCGATGCGGCCTCGGGCGTGCGTAACATCCTCAAGATCAAGGGCGGCGGGCTAGAGGTCGGGCCGATCCTGATGGGCATGGGCAACCGCGCGCATATCGTGTCGTCGTCGATTACCGCACGCGGTTTGCTGAACGTCGGCGCGATTGCTGGCACCCCGGTCACCGAATACGGTTAAGCCTGAAACGACAAACGCCGCCCGGTTTGGGGCGGCGTGCATATCCTCGATCAGTCCGGTTTATTTTGCAGATTTACCACCCTTGGCTGCAAAAATCGGTTTGATATCAGCCATTGCTGCGATTGGCTGTTTTGCAGGCCGTGCGTCAGCTTTGGCCTTTTTCTTTTTGTTGGCGATCTTGTCACCCATTGTCCTAAACCTTTGATTAAAGACGGGGGGCCAGTGGAATACGACCCCTACCCATCAAGCTAGCTGAACGCCGGGGGCAGTGCTGGTCCATAATCGACAAATGCGTCTGTTTTCGACATCGAAGATCGCGATTATTTGTAAAGACATTCAACCCGGCCCTGTCAAAGCCTGTAAATTTTCTTTCACAATGGCTGCCTAATCCAGCAAGAACCTTGCCCTGCCCCGCAACTGTGCCCTAACAAAAGGACCAAGCGATCACGGGAGGGAGCCGCACATGGGATATCAGGACACCTATAAAAACTGGCAGGACAATCCAGAAGCCTATTGGCTGGACCAAGCAAAAACGATTGACTGGGATCAGGCACCAACCCAAGCGATGTTCGACAAGGGCAACGGTCTTTATGAATGGTTCGCCGACGCCAAGGTGAACGGCTGTTATAACGCCGTTGACCGCCATGTGGAAAACGGCCGCGCCGATCAGGTGGCGATCATCCACGACAGCCCCATCACCGGCACCCAGACCAAGATCACATTCGCCGAATTGCAAACCCGTGTGGCCGCTGTTGCCGGGGCGTTGCAGGCCAATGGCGTGACCAAAGGCGACCGCGTCATCATCTATATGCCCATGGTCCCCGAGGCGTTAGAGGCGATGCTGGCCTGTGCCCGGATCGGCGCGGTGCATTCCGTTGTCTTTGGTGGTTTCGCAGCGCACGAACTGGCCGTGCGGATCAATGACTGCACCCCCAAGGCGATCCTTGCCGCGTCTTGCGGGTTAGAACCCAACCGTATCGTTCAGTACAAACCCCTGCTGGACAGCGCCATTGAGCAGGCCGATCACAAGCCTGAATTCTGCATGATCCTGCAACGCGACCAATCCCCCTGCGATCTGATCCCCGGTCGTGATCTGGATTGGCACGCGGCCCAAGATGGCGTTGCCCCTGCTGATTGCGTTCCCGTCGATGGCAACCACCCCGCCTATATCCTGTATACGTCTGGCACCACTGGCGCGCCCAAGGGCGTCGTACGTCACACTGCGGGCCATCTGGTGGCGCTGAACTGGACGATGAAAAACATCTATAACGTCGATCCCGGCGATGTCTTCTGGGCCGCGTCCGATGTCGGCTGGGTCGTGGGGCACAGCTATATCTGCTATGGTCCGTTGATCCACGGCAACACAACGATTGTGTTCGAGGGCAAGCCCGTCGGAACGCCCGATGCAGGCACCTTTTGGCGGATCATCCAGGAACACAACGTGCGCAGTTTCTTTACCGCGCCAACGGCCATTCGTGCCGTCAAACGCGAAGATCCAGACGGTTTGGAAATCGGCAAATATGATATTTCCAGTCTGCGCGGTTTGTATCTGGCCGGTGAACGTGCAGACCCTGACACCGTTGTCTGGGCGCAGGAAAAACTGGGCGTGCCAGTCTATGACCACTGGTGGCAGACCGAAACCGGGTTCACCATCGCGGGCAACCCCGCTGGGCTCGAGGCCCTGCCGGTCAAAGTCGGATCCCCAACCGTGCCGATGCCCGGCTATGACGTGCAAATCCTGGACGAGGCAGGCCATCCGCAGCCCGCAGGCACCCTTGGGTCCATCGCGATCAAGCTGCCCCTGCCCCCCGGCACATTGCCCACGCTTTGGAACGCCGAAGACCGGTTCCGCAAAAGCTATCTGACCACCTATCCCGGATATTACGAGACCGGCGATGCGGGGATGATCGACGAAGATGGTTATCTTTATATCATGGCGCGCACCGATGACGTGATCAACGTCGCGGGTCACCGCCTATCCACCGGCGCGATGGAAGAAGTGCTGGCCGCACATCCCGACGTGGCTGAGTGCGCCGTGATCGGTGTCAGCGACGCGCTAAAAGGCCAAGCGCCGATGGGTTTCGTTTGCCTGTCCAAAGGCGTGAACCGCCCGCACAGCGATATCGCCGCCGAATGCGTTCAGATGGTGCGCGACCAGATCGGCCCGGTTGCCGCCTACAAAATGACCCTCGTTGTGGACCGCCTGCCCAAGACGCGATCAGGCAAAATCCTGCGCGCCACCATGGTCAAAATCGCGGATGGGGAAACCTTCAAACTGCCCGCTACCATCGACGACCCCGCCATTCTGGACGAGATCAAAGCGGCGCTTCAGACAATCGGCTACGCAAAGGACTGATGGATGGGCTGGAGGATGGGCACCTTGCTTTTGGAGCAGTGCGCTTAGGGGAGTAAGGGCGGCGGTGCAGACATTGCCGCCGTTCAGTTTACGCACTATCCCTGCCCCATTAGGTTCAACTTCCTCTGGGGCTACGCCAAAAAATGACTAAATTTGATCTCGTGATTTTCGATTGTGATGGGGTGCTTCTCGACAGTGAGATGATAGCATGTCGTGCAGATGCCGAAGCTTACACCCGTTTCGGATATGAAATCACGACAGAAGAGGTCGCAAGGCGCTTTGCAGGCATGCCGAATGAGGCTGTCGATGCGGCTCTTGCCGCTGAAATTGGAAAGAGCCTGCCCGCCGATTTTAGATCCGAGATCAAGAAAAACGTGATTGGGAAATACAGAACTGAACTACAACCGATCAGCGGTGCAAAAACGCTTCTGTCCTCTTTGAAAACAGCCAAATGCATCGCATCATCAGCAGCACCTGCGAAACTGGCGCTAGGGCTGATAGAGACCGAAATGTACGAGCTGATGTACCCGAATATCTTCTCAACAAGGTTGGTTAAAAAGGGAAAGCCGCACCCTGATATTTTCTTATATGCCGCAGGAAAGATGAAGACTTCTCCATCGCGCTGTATCGTCGTTGAAGATAGTGTTGCAGGTGTCACAGCCGCTAAGTCCGCGGGTATGACATGCATAGGTTTTACCGGCGGGTCCCATTGCACAGACGGGCACGCTCAACGCTTGTATGACGTTGGGGCGGACACGGTTGTCGACAGTATGGAGGCTATATTGTCGCTCGTTGAGTGACCCATAAAGCAGGCTCATTACAGCCCTTTTACCCAACGGTACTTCGGTAACAGCCCCTATGCGCATTTTTGCAGGGACCTGCCCCCACAGCCACCAGAAAACCGTTATTGCGATCTTAAATCCGTTCGATTACAAAAACTGCATCAGATCGCCGGGTTCACGGCGCTGGTTTCCAGAGAGCTTTTACGATGATACTTTTACGACTTGCGGCCTTTGAGCAGCAGTTGAAATGGATTGCGGTCGGTCTGGGCATCTTCAGCACAATCAGCTTGGTACAAGGGTGGCAATTGGCGGCGATGCTGTTCAGCCTGCCGTTTTGCCTGATATGGGTGTACTGCGGCTGGTTGCGGACCGAACCACAGCTGAAATACCTCAATATCATGTTCTCGGCGCTTTATGTGTACGGTATCGCGCGGTATTTTCTGATCTAGCGTCAGGGTGGCATAAAAAAAGCGGCCCCGCAGGACCGCTTTTCCGCTTCAATCAAATCAGCTTATTTGTGCTTAGCCATAAAGTTGTCGACTTGCTTTTCGGCTTCTTCTTTGGCGATGCCGTATTTGGCTTGGATTTTACCAACCAGTTGGTCGCGTTCGCCTGCGGCCTCGGTCAGATCATCATCCGTCAGATCGCCCCATTCTTCTTTGATTTTACCGGTCATCTGCTTCCAGTTGCCTTTGACTGTATCCCAATTCATAGCGGTTCTCCATCATGATTAGCGGCGCTTGAAACACCATCAGGGTGTCTCTTGCGTCTCATTAATCAAACGTGCCGCCGCTGATTTTGTTCCCTACAAAATGGGGTCGCCTCAGGTGAACTGCTCGCTGATCAGCCGCTCTTCCAGACCGTGGCCCGGATCAAACAGGATACTATGCGAAATCGTCGGATCTGATCTGATCTCGACCGACACGACATGGCGATGGGAAATGCCATCGGCATCCGCCATCACAGGCCGTTTTTCCGGCTCGAGCACATCAAAACGCACCGTCGCCGTTTTCGGCAACAGCGCGCCGCGCCACCGTCTGGGCCTGAAAGCGGCAACAGCGGTCAGCGCCAGCACATCCGCCCCGATCGGCAGGATCGGCCCGTGGGCTGAATAATTATACGCCGTCGACCCCGCAGGCGTTGCCAAAAGCGCGCCGTCACACACCAGCTCTTCCATACGCACGCGGCCGTCAACGCTGATCCGCAGCTTTGCAGCTTGCGGCCCCTCGCGCAGCAACGCCACCTCGTTCAGTGCCAATCCCATCGACGTGGTGCCATCCGCATGGGTCGCAACCATGACCAACGGGTTAATCACGGCTTCCTCGGCTGCATCCAACCGCTCGATCAGCGTGTCCTCGGCGTATTCGTTCATCAAAAACCCGATGGTGCCGCGGTTCATACCATAAACCGGCACCTTCAACGACTGTGTGTCATGCAAGGTTTGCAACATAAAACCGTCACCACCCAGCGCCACAATCACCTCGGCCTCGGACGCGGGCACATTGCCATACTGCGTACCTAACGCCTGCAAAGCGGCTTGGGCAACGTCGGCACGGCTGGCGGTAAAGGCGATTTTCATGGGCACAAGTTTCCAATCGGGGATATTCTGACGCGAAAGAACCACATTATCCACCGCTCTACCAGCTTTGCCGTTTATGTCGCCCAGTCCGGCGGAATACGACCTTCACGCCGCCAACGGTTTGAGATAGACAACGCGCAATTCATACCCTTTCCAAAAGGAACACCAAATGTCCGGTTTCTTCACCAAGCCCTTGTCGCAAGCAGACCCCGCAATTTTCGGCTCCATTTCAGACGAGCTGGGCCGCCAGCGCAGCGAAATCGAATTGATTGCCTCCGAAAACATCGTCTCTGCTGCCGTAATGGAAGCGCAAGGCTCGGTGATGACCAACAAATACGCCGAAGGCTATCCGGGCCGTCGCTATTACGGCGGGTGCGAATTCGTCGATGTCGCGGAAAACCTGGCCATTGACCGCGCAAAAGAACTCTTTGGCTGCGGCTTTGCCAACGTGCAACCAAACTCCGGCTCGCAGGCAAACCAAGGCGTGTTTCAGGCCCTCTTGCAGCCCGGCGACACGATCCTCGGGATGAGCCTCGACGCAGGCGGCCACCTCACACATGGTGCCAAGCCGAACCAGTCGGGCAAATGGTTCAACGCTATCCAATACGGCGTGCGCAAACAGGACAACCTGCTCGACTACGATCAAGTCGAAGCGCTCGCAAAAGAACACCAGCCCAAAATGATCATCGCCGGCGGCTCCGCCATCCCGCGCCAGATTGATTTCAAACGCATGCGCGAGATCGCCGATATGGTTGGCGCGTATCTGCACGTGGACATGGCCCATTTCGCAGGTCTGGTAGCAGCAGGCGAACACCCCTCGCCCTTCCCGCACGCACATGTTGCCACGACAACAACTCACAAAACCCTGCGCGGCCCCCGCGGTGGCATGATCCTCACCAATGACGAGGCGCTGGCAAAGAAATTCAACTCCGCCATTTTCCCCGGCATCCAAGGTGGCCCGTTGATGCATGTCATCGCGGCCAAAGCCGTCGCCTTTGGCGAAGCGCTGCAGCCCGAATTCAAAACCTACATCAAGCAAGTCATCGCAAACGCCCAAGCGCTGAGCGATCAGTTGATCAAAGGCGGGCTCGACACCGTAACCCACGGCACCGACACCCATGTCGTTCTGGTCGATCTGCGCCCCAAAGGCGTCACAGGTAATATAGTGGACAAGGCACTTGGCCGCGCGCACATCACCTGTAACAAAAACGGTGTGCCCTTCGACCCGGAAAAGCCAACGATCACATCGGGCATTCGCCTTGGCTCCCCCGCCGCCACAACCCGTGGTTTTGGCGAGGCTGAATTCCGCCAGGTCGCCGATTGGATTATCGAAGTCGTCGATGGCCTTGCCGCCAATGGTGCCGAGGGCAACGCCGACGTCGAAGCCAAGGTAAAAGCCGAAGTCGAAGCACTCTGCGCCCGCTTCCCCATTTACCCAAACCTCTAAACGTCTTCCCCCGTCCATTTCCGAATGGTTTTAAATCCCGGGGGAAGCCCGACAGGGCGGGGGCAGCGCCCCCTGCACCCTCGCAAAAATCAACCCCGGCCGCATCAGCTGCCGGGGCACAGATCATACCCCTTGTAATTACCCCGATCTGCGCTGATCCTCTAAGAAACTCATTTCCAAGACAAAGAGGCTCACATGGACATCAAGCACACAGGCACCCGCCCGTCCGAGGCAGGATCACCTGAATATTTCACCGGCACCGTGCGCCTTGATCCCGTCGTGTCAGCCCCCGACCCTGCCCGCATCCGCGCAGCGACCGTGACGTTTGAGCCCGGCGCGCGCACCGCTTGGCACACGCATCCCTTGGGTCAAACACTTGTGGTGCTGTCAGGTGCTGGTCTTGCCCAATCCCAAGGGGGGCCGATCAAACCCCTGCGGCCCGGCGATACCGTCTGGTTCGCCCCCGGCGAAAAACACTGGCACGGGGCCGCGCCTGACTGCGCCATGACCCATCTCGCCATTCAAGAGGCCTTGGACGGAAAAGCTGTAGACTGGCTAGAGCATGTCACCGACGCGCAATATGCCGATCAAACGTAGCCGCGCCACCACAGGAAAGCGATAAACGCGACCGCGACGAACAACAGGTTAAACCCAACACTTCCCGCGATGCCAAGGATGCGATCCTTGCGGGCCTCAGCCACATCGATGCCCCGCAAATACGCCATCACGCTGTCAAACGCGGCTTGCATTGCAGGCCCGTCCAACCGCCGCGCCATCTTTGGGTTTTCCGCGAAAAATTCAGCCTCAGCCAAGGTGCCGGCCTGCACACGGATCGCAACCGGTAACCGACGTCCGGCCTTACGCACCGCATGCCCCAGATCACGGCCCCGCACGCCCAGTTTTTCGTCCAACTGACGGCGCACCGCGTAGGTTTTCTTATAAATGTCTTTTTGACTCAGCATTCTATATCCTAAACACTCTGGCCTATCCGCTGCAATGGCCCTAGATCTCACACCATGCTTAGCTTCTCAGAATATGGCACCGCAACAGATGCCCCCGCCCTTTTGATTGTCCATGGCCTGTTCGGTTCGGGCCGGAATTGGGGCGTGATCGCCAAACGGCTATCCGACACCCGCCGCGTGATCACCGTTGATATGCGCAACCACGGCGACAGTCCGCGCGCTGACACGCAGACCTATCCAGACATGGCCGCCGATCTGGCGCAGGTCATTCGCCACATTGGCGCACCGATGGATGTTTGTGGTCACTCGATGGGTGGCAAGGCATCAATGGTTCTGGCCCTTCAACACCCCGAACTGGTACGCCGCCTTATCGTCGCAGACATCGCGCCCGTCGCCTATGATCACAACCAACAGGGCTTCATCGACGCCATGCGCAGCGTCGATCTTTCCACGCTCACGCGCCGCTCCGACGCCCAAGAACAACTTGCCGCCGCCGGGGTAGAACCCGCATTGCAAAGCTTTTTCACCCAATCTCTCGACGTGGCCAACAAGGCGTGGAAACTGAACCTTGATGTGCTCGAGGCCGAGATGTCTCAAATCGTCGGCTGGCCTGAAACCGTCACCGGCCCCTTCAACGGCCCGACCTTCTTTTTGTCAGGTGCCGCGTCGCATTATGTGAAACCTGAATACCGGCCCCTGATCAAGTCACTGTTCCCCAATGCCCATTTCGCTAAAATTCCCGGCGCGGGTCATTGGCTACATGCTGAAAACCCTCGCGCGTTCGAGGCATCGGTGCGCGCCTTCCTCGATCACGGCGAACCTTAAAAACACCCGCAGCCGCCCCACGGAACGCCCCCTCTTCTCTGGCTCTTAAATATCCCGGGGTTTGGGGCAGCGCCCCAATCCGCCATCCCCAAAACCAAAACCCGACCAGTTAGCGGCCATCCCCCCTTGCACCTCTCCCCCCAAGGCCTATAACGCGGAGAATTTGCAAATATCCGGGGGCCTGAACCATGCCAAAAAGAACCGACATCAAATCGATTATGATCATTGGTGCGGGGCCCATCGTGATCGGTCAGGCCTGCGAATTCGACTATTCCGGCGCTCAGGCCTGTAAGGCCCTGAAAGAGGAAGGCTACCGCGTCATCCTCGTCAACTCCAACCCTGCGACAATCATGACCGACCCGGGGCTGGCTGACGCCACATATATCGAACCGATCACCCCCGAAATCGTCGCGAAAATCATCGAAAAAGAACGCCCCGACGCGCTGCTGCCCACCATGGGCGGCCAGACCGGGCTGAACACCTCCCTCGCCCTCGAAGAAATGGGCGTGCTGGAAAAATACGGCGTCGAAATGATCGGGGCCAAGCGCGAAGCCATTGAAATGGCAGAAGATCGCCAGCTGTTCCGCGAAGCGATGGACCGTTTGGGCATTGAAAACCCCAAGGCCACAATCGTCACCGCCCCCAAGAATGCTGCCGGTAAGAAAGATCTTGCCGCAGGTGTGGCCATCGCGCTTGAGGCGCTTGATTATGTCGGCCTGCCCGCGATCATCCGCCCTGCCTTTACCATGGGCGGTACTGGTGGTGGTGTTGCCTATAACCGCGACGATTATGAATTCTTCTGCCGCTCGGGCATGGACGCGTCCCCGATGGGCCAGATCCTGATCGACGAATCCCTGCTGGGCTGGAAAGAATTCGAGATGGAGGTCGTGCGCGACACTGCGGACAACGCCATCATCGTCTGTTCCATCGAAAACATCGACCCTATGGGCGTGCACACGGGCGATTCGATCACCGTCGCCCCGGCGCTGACGTTGACCGACAAAGAATACCAGATCATGCGCAACCACTCGATCGCCGTCCTGCGCGAAATCGGCGTGGAAACCGGCGGATCAAACGTGCAATGGGCCGTGAACCCTGCGGATGGTCGTATGGTCGTGATCGAAATGAACCCGCGCGTATCGCGTTCCTCGGCGCTGGCCTCCAAGGCGACGGGTTTCCCGATTGCCAAGATCGCGGCCAAGCTGGCTGTTGGCTTTACGCTGGACGAGCTTGATAACGACATCACCGGTGTCACCCCTGCGTCTTTCGAGCCGACAATCGACTATGTCGTCACCAAGATCCCGAAATTCGCGTTTGAGAAATTCCCCGGCTCCGAACCCTATCTGACCACCGCGATGAAATCTGTGGGCGAGGCAATGGCGATCGGCCGCACGATCCACGAATCCTTGCAAAAGGCGCTGGCGTCGATGGAATCCGGCCTGACCGGATTTGACGAAATTGACATTCCCGGTGCGCCCGAACAGGCCGCCCTGATCAAAGCGATCAGCAAGCAAACCCCTGACCGCATGCGCACCATCGCCCAAGCCATGCGTCACGGCATGTCTGACATCGACATCCACGGTGTGACGATGTTCGACCCGTGGTTCCTTGCCCGTATCCGCGAGATCGTCGAGGCCGAAGAAGTCGTGCGCCAAGAAGGTCTGCCCCTGACTGAAACCGGTATGCGCCAGCTCAAGATGATGGGCTTTACCGATGCACGCCTTGGCATTCTGACCGGCCGCGACGAAGACAACGTGCGCCGCGCCCGTCTGAACCTTGGCGTCAAGGCCGTGTTCAAACGCATCGACACCTGCGCCGCCGAATTCGAGGCGCAAACCCCCTATATGTATTCCACCTATGAAACCCCCGCCTTTGACGAAGTCGAATGCGAGGCGCGCCCGTCCGACCGCAAAAAGGTCGTGATCCTGGGCGGTGGCCCGAACCGTATCGGCCAGGGCATCGAATTCGACTATTGCTGCTGTCACGCCTGCTATGCGCTGACCGACGCGGGTTACGAGACCATCATGGTCAACTGTAACCCCGAAACCGTGTCGACCGACTATGACACCTCGGACCGCTTGTATTTCGAGCCGCTGACCTTTGAACACGTCATGGAAATCATGCGCGTCGAGCAGGAAAACGGCACGCTGCACGGTGTGATCGTCCAATTCGGCGGCCAGACCCCGCTGAAAATCGCACAAGCCTTGCAAGACGCGGGCATCCCGATCCTCGGCACCACGCCCGACATGATCGACCTTGCCGAAGACCGCGAACGCTTTGCCGATCTGGTCAAAAAGCTGGGCCTGAAACAGCCCCACAACGGCATCGCCCATTCCGACGCCGAGGCGCTGGAAATTGCAGCCGATATCGGTTTCCCGCTGGTGATCCGCCCCTCTTACGTGCTGGGTGGCCGCGCGATGGAAATCGTGCGCGATCAAGCCAGCCTTGAACGCTATATCCGCGAGGCCGTTGTCGTTTCGGGCAAAAGCCCCGTGTTGCTGGATAACTACCTATCCGGCGCGGTCGAGCTTGACGTTGATGCGCTGTGTGACGGCAAAAACGTCCACGTCGCAGGCATCATGCAACACATCGAAGAGGCCGGCGTGCATTCGGGCGACAGCGCCTGTTCGCTGCCCCCCTATTCGCTCTCGCGCGAGATCATTGCCGAAGTCGAAAAACAGACCAAGGCGCTGGCCCTTGCGCTGAACGTCGTCGGCCTGATGAACATCCAGTTCGCCATCAAAGACGGCGAGATTTACCTGATCGAGGTCAACCCCCGTGCCTCGCGCACCGTGCCCTTCGTGGCCAAAGCGACGGACAGCGCGATTGCGTCCATCGCCGCGCGGATCATGGCGGGCGAACCGCTGTCGAACTTCCCGCTGCGCGCGCCCTATAACGCCGATGCCGCCTATGACGACGTGCTGCCGCTTGGCGATCCGATGACGCTGGCCGACCCGAACATGCCGTGGTTCTCGGTCAAGGAGGCGGTTCTGCCCTTCGCCCGCTTCCCCGGTGTTGACACGCTGCTGGGGCCAGAAATGCGCTCT
>TARA_R110002126_G_scaffold124451_3_pt1 | contig 75228 bp, 78 predicted proteins | sample TARA_R110002126 | Tara Oceans TARA_R110002126 (sample SAMEA4397536) | marine metagenome | biome: Polar Biome; feature: [DCM] deep chlorophyll maximum layer (ENVO:01000326); material: water (ENVO:00002006), including particulate matter (ENVO:01000060) such as... | depth 30 m | reverse complement strand
TCTTCTCCTAATCCTCCTTTTGGTGGTTATGGACCAAGTTTTGTAAACCCTAGAACTGGAGAGATTTTAGGAGCTGATATTATGTTAGAATTTGTACATTTTACAAATCGTGTTTTTGGTGATGAATTGTACAACAACGCAGCTGCTAATATGAGTTTAGAAACTTCACAAGAATTAGAGGTTAAAAAATATTTAGCAAAAAACAACTTATTGTATTGTTCTGCTGGCCATATAATGCATGAAAACTTGCAATTAGGAACTGCTGTTTTACAAGCCTCTGGTGCTTCTGAATTAGAAATGGAAGGAATTAAAAAAGAAGGAATGAAATCTTTAATTATGCACGAAGTTGGTCATACTTTAGGATTGAATCATAATATGAAAGCAAGTATGTTGTTTTCTCCAGATCAATTAGCAGATGCAAATTTTATCAAAGGAAAAGCACTAACAGGTTCTGTAATGGATTATGCTGGTATTAACATTACTAATGATAGAAGTAAACAAGGGCAATATTATGACATGGCTGTTGGACCTTATGATGTTTGGGCTATTCAGTTTGGTTATACACCTTTTAAAAATGAAGCAGAAAAGAATGTTTTATTAAATAAATCTACACAACCAGAGTTAATTTTTGGTAATGATGCAGATGATATGCGTTCTCCAGGAAAAGCAATTGACCCAAGAGTAATGATTGGTGATTTATCTAATGACCAAATTACCTACTCTATCAATCGTTTTGAATTGGTTAATAATATGATGAAAAATCTAAAAACACAATTCACCAAAAAAGGAGAAACGTATGAAGAATTAAGAAGAGCATATTACACATTACATAACCAATCTGCTATTGCTGGTGGTGTGGTATCTCGTTTTATTGGTGGTGTTTATGTAGATAGATCTACTTTTGATCAAGAAGGAGGCACACAGCCTTTTACTCCTGTTAGTTTGGCAGATCAGAAAAGAGCTATGAGTACTTTAAAGAAATATATCTTTGCTCCTGATGCTTTTGATACACCAAATGAAGTTTACAACTATTTGGCGAGACAAAGAAGAGGTTATAATTTCTTTGGTGGGCCAGAAGATCCTAAAATTCACGAACAAGTTTTAGGCTATCAAACTAGAGTTTTGGCGCATATTATGCATCCTAATACATTACAAAGATTGTCAAATTCAGAATTGTATGGAAATGAATATAAGTTAGCTACTTTTATGACTGATTTAAATAATATGATGTTTAAACCAGACGTGTATGGAAGCATTAATTCTTTCCGTCAAAATTTACAAGCAGTATATACAAAACAGCTAATTGGTATGATTTCTGGAAAAGCAAGTGGTAGATTTTCTGTAGCTTCTAAATCTATGGCAATTTATAATTTAAAAAACATTAAAACTTGGGTAAGTAATGGCACAGGTGATATCGCTACAAAAGCACATAAAAATCATTTAAAAACATTAATTACAAACGCAATGAAAGAGATAAAATAAAGATATAAGAACTTTCTATTAGAAACCACAATCATTTTGATTGTGGTTTTTTACTTTTACAATATGGCTAAAATTTTAATTACTGGAGGTACAGGTTTGGTAGGCGTTAAACTTACAGAAATGTTGATTGCAAAAAATCACGAAGTTGTTATTTTAAGCAGAAACCCTAAAAAAGACAATGAATTTAAGTGGGATGTTTCTAAAAATTATATTGATGAGAATGCACTAAAAAACACAGATTATATTATCCATTTGGCTGGTGCAGGAATTGCAGATGAACGATGGTCAGCCAAAAGAAAGAAAGTAATTATAGCTAGTCGAGTAGAAACTGCAAACCTAATTTTTAATACGGTAAAAGCTTTAAAAATTAATTTAAAAGGTTTTATCTCTGCCTCTGGAAGCGGATACTATGGTGCAATTACCTCAGATAAAATTTTTACGGAAACTGATGTTGTGGGTAATGACTTTTTAGGTGACGTTTGTGAAAAATGGGAAAATGCTGCACATCAATTCGACACCTTAAACATACCAGTAACAATTTTACGAACAGGTATTGTATTATCTAAAACAGGTGGTGCTTTAGAAAAGATGAAAACGCCTATAATAGCACCTTTAGGCTCAGGAAAACAGTATTTACCGTGGATTCATATGGAAGATTTATGCGCAATGTATATAAAAGCCATTGAAGAAGATTTCATTGGGGTTTTTAATGCTGTTGCTCCAGAACATCACACAAGTACATCATTCTCTAAAATCTTAGCAAAAAGTATTGGAAGACCTTATGTAGGAATACCTGTACCCAGTTTTATGCTAAAATTATTATTTGGAGAGCTTGCCATTATACTTTTAGAAGGCAGTAGAATTTCGGCAAAAAAAATCGAAAAGAATGGGTATTCTTTTCGATTTAAAACGCTTAAAAAAGCATTAAATAATTTATAATTTTAAAAGGTAGATGTAATATTTAAAGCTACCTCACTCCATGTTTTAGAAACACCATCTGCTCCAGTATGTAAATCTTCACAAACTTTATTTAAAGATGCTAAAGCTGCACTTGCATTCCAAGTATTAATATCTATTGTAGCTTGCATATTAAAAGTCTTATCAACAATTGTGTAGGTAAATGGCACATCTTTAGATTCGCCATTCATCGTAATTTTTGCAGTGCCATTGGTATCATCTGTTAACATCAATTTACCAGAAAGTAATTTGGTGTTATCCATAAAGCCAAAGAAGAACTTTTTAATTTTATAATCTCTACTAGAATCTTTAGTCGCCAAACTACTAACAGGAATCGAAAACTCTGTATTGTTTATTGCTTCTTTTACAGAGTTACCTTCGCCGCCAGCAAGTACTTCGATTTTTTTAAAAGCTCCACCAACACCTATTTTTTCTGTAGTTTTATAAGCTGTAAAGTTAATTTCATTTTTTGCGTTCGTTACTGCAAATGCAGCCGTACTTTTTTTAACCTCGTTTTTTTCAGTCTCTTTTGATTCTTCTTTTTTTACTTCAGATTTACATGCTGAAAAATGAAATGCAGTTGCAATGATTAAAAAAGAAATAATACTTGTTTTTTTCATCAGTTTTATTTTTTATTGTTTAAAATTATGTTTGCTAGTTTAATATACTCCTTTTTTGCTTCTTCTGCAGACATTCCATTGAGTTGCATCCAAGCATTAAATTTAAATGCACTTCTTACGTCTAAACCGCTATTAAATGAAAACTTATTCCCAAAATTGGCTTGTTTGTAAAATGCATATAACTTTAGCATAACATCTGGTGCTAATGCTTTTCTTAATTTAGAGATTTTAATGAAAACTACTTCAAAATCATCATCTAAATTTTTAGAATCTTTATTTTTCTGCGATAACTTGGACACCACCTTTAACTTTATCTCCTAATTTTACCTTAATATTAGTACCTAAGGGCAAATACAAATCTACTCGAGATCCAAATTTTATAAAACCTGCATCTGTACTTTGTACTACATCATTGCCTTTATCTGCATAATTTACGATTCTTTTTGCTAAAGCACCTGCAATTTGTCTGTATAAAATTTCCCCTATCGATTTGTTTTCAATAACGACCGTAGTTCTTTCGTTTTCTGTAGATGCTTTGGGATGCCAAGCGACTAAATATTTACCTGGATGGTATTTACTATATTTTATAACACCACTCATTGCATATCTTGTAACATGTACATTTATGGGCGACATAAATATAGAAACTTGAATTCTTTTGTCTTTAAAATATTCAGGTTCTTCTACCTCTTCGATTACCACAACTTTGCCATCTACAGGCGCTATAATAGTATTATCGTCTAAAACACCAACTCTCTTCGGGTTTCTAAAAAACTGAAGTACAATAATCACAAAACCCAACACAATAACTTGAATCGTTTTTGTTAACCAATTGATATCAATAAATTTTTCTGCTAATAAAATTAAAGCGGTAGCAATAACTAAAGTAAACAGAATTATTTTGTAACCTTCCTTATGAAATCGAATCATGTTTAAATAATAAAATTAATGTACAAATATACGAAGGGTGCAGCAAACAACAAACTATCTAACCTGTCTAATATACCTCCATGTCCTGGCATAATGTTTCCACTATCCTTTATGTTTGCTTGTCTTTTAAACTTCGATTCTACTAAATCTCCTATAGTACCTATTAACGATACTATCACAGCAATAATAAGCCAGTTTAATAATGAGAAATCTAAATTTATTTTACTGATAAATAATCCTGCTAAAAGCGAAAAAACCAAACCTCCTAATAGGCCTTCAACTGTCTTTTTTGGAGATACTGATGGAAACAACTTATTTTTTCCGAAGTTTTTACCTATTAAAAAGGCAAAAGAATCATTTACCCAAATAATTGATAAAATACTAATCATTAAAGACGGATGAAAACTATTTTCGTAAAACGGAAGTAAAATTAGAAAACACATCGAAAAAATTACATATCGAATGGTTACACCTAGCTTTGACCGATCGTTTGTAAATTTAATTTCTTTGTTTGTAAAGAGTTGATATATTAATGATAACGATGATAGCAACGTAATTGTTAAAACGATTGTTGTAGCAAAACTTTCTTGTCTTTTCATCAATAAAAATAACAGGAAGGGGAAAAACAAGTACGCTGCATAATTTTTAAGCGCTGCCATTTTAGAAAATTCCCAAATACATAAAAAACCAAATAACGTAATTAATACGATATAGGATTCCTTTGAAAATAATATTGCAGAAATAAAAATTAAAATGTAAACAATTCCAGAAAAAATCCTTTTAAAAAGGTTGCGCATATTATAAATCTTCTAACAGGAGCAAATATAAGTTTTTTGAGTTATTGTTACCATAGTTTAAAAAATTATCATCATTATTATCGATGTTATAATTTTTGATTGATGAGATGTTAGTAGGCAAGTTATTTTTGCTATTTGTTTTAATACCCGTTAAACCCTGCCCAGTATCTTTAACCAACTGACTTGTAGTTGCAAACACAATAAAATTGTTTGAAAATTCTTTTAAAGGAATACTTTTTAATTGATTTGAGGAAAATAAAATATCTCCTTTATCTGCAATTAAATGTTCGCAAGTAGTAAAAATAGGCGTTTCATCCTTAAAGTTAGCAACCACATCTATAGTGTTCTTGTCAAATAATAAGCCTAATTGCTGGTCTAACAAATAAATTTCTTTCCAGTTATTTTCTTTAATCACCTTTTTTAAATTATTGACAACCTCATCATCATCAATACAATATAAAAACTTACCCCCTTTTTTTACAAAATTATGCACAAAAAGGTCATCAAGAGATAGCCGTACCTCTTGTTTTTGAATATTAGCATCCTCTTTATCAGAGATATTAAAAATCTTTTTAAAAAAATTCATTTAAAAATTATACTTCAGAAATTTCATCTACTGATGGAATATCCTCTGATTTCAATTTTTTAACTTCTATTTCTTCTTCTACGCTATCAAAAGGTCTTTTTCCAAAGATTTCTTGCAAATCATCTTTAAATATAACTTCTTTCTCTAATAATAATTTAGCTAAAATCGTAAGCTTTTCTTTATTATCAGATAATAATGCTATCGCTCTTTGATATTGTACTTCTATCATTTTAGAAATTTCTTTATCAATTTTTTTACCTGTTTCCTCGCTATAAGGTTTTACAAAGGCGTCGTTTCCAGAAGAATCATAATATGTAATATTACCAACTTCTTCATTTAAACCGTAAACAGTAACCATTGCTCTTGCTTGTTTAGTTACTTTTTCTAAATCGCTTAACGCACCTGTTGAAATTTTATCAAAAATGATTCGTTCTGCCGCTCTACCGCCCAGAGTAGCACACATTTCATCTAACATTTGTTCAGTTTGTACAATTAATCTTTCTGCTGGCAAATACCAAGCTGCTCCTAAAGATTGTCCTCTTGGCACTATTGTAACTTTTACTAATGGTGCTGCATGTTCTAACATCCAACTTACTGTTGCGTGCCCTGCTTCGTGAAAAGCAATCACTTCTTTTTCTTTTGGTGTTATTACTTTCTTTTTCTTTTCTAAACCACCAACAATTCTATCTACAGCATCTAAAAAGTCTTGGTGATGAATTGCTTTTTTGCCTTGTCTTGCAGCAATTAGGGCAGCTTCATTACACATATTTGCAATATCTGCTCCAGAAAAACCGGGCGTTTGTTGTGCTAAAAACTCAACATTTACATCATCTGCTATTTTTAATGGTTTTATATGTACATCAAAAATTTCTTGTCTTTCTCTTATATCTGGTAAGTCTACATAAATCTGTCTATCAAAACGTCCTGCACGCATTAAAGCTGCATCTAAAACATCTGCTCTATTTGTTGCTGCAATAACAATAACATTTACGTCAGTTCCAAAACCGTCCATTTCAGTTAATAACTGATTTAGGGTGTTTTCACGTTCGTCATTTCCACCAGTCATGCTATTTTTTCCACGCGCTCTACCAATGGCATCAATTTCATCAATAAAAATGATAGAAGGTGATTTTTGTGCCGCTTGTTTAAATAAATCACGTACTCTAGATGCACCAACACCTACAAACATCTCTACAAAATCAGATCCTGATAAAGAGAAAAATGGCACACCAGCTTCACCGGCCACCGCTTTTGCTAACAACGTTTTACCTGTTCCTGGAGGCCCTACTAATAAAGCTCCTTTTGGTATTTTACCTCCTAATGACGTATATTTTTCTGGGCTTTTTAAGAAGTCTACAATTTCTTGTACTTCTTCTTTTGCACCTTCTAAACCTGCAACGTTTTCAAAAGTTGTTTTTACTTTTGTGTCTTTATCAAATAATTTAGCTTTCGATTTTCCGATACTAAAAATTTGACCTCCACCTCCAGATCCACCACCTGCACCAGACATTCTTCTCATAAAAAATAACCAAATAGCAATTAATATGATAAACGGTAAAAAACCTAAAATCGCATCAAAAATGCTGGTTCTTTCTTTATTATCAATATCAAAAACAAGGTCATTATTTTCTGCTTTGGCTTTGTTAATGCTTTCTTCAAAGGTTCTTAAATCTCCAAAGTTGTATTCATAAACCGCAGAACCTGGCCTGTAAAAAGTGGATGACGTAAATTCTTTATGCTTTGCTTTGTTTAACGCTTCTTGTGTTAAAAAAATTTGTGCAATATCTTTATTTAAGACTACGATTTTTTTGATATCGTTATCTTTTAAGATTTCATCAAATTTATTTTTCGTAATATTTTTAGAAGCTAAATCGCCACTGCTAAAAAACTGAATTGCAATTATTACAATTAAAACCGCTCCATAAATCCAATAAGAATTGAATTTAAATTTTGGTAAATTAGATTTGTTCTCTTTATTTGAATCACTCATGTGTTATAAATCAATAAGGTTATACTGGGTTAATTTCGGTGATTTTTGCATCACCCCAAAGACTTTCTATGTCGTAAAAATCTCTTACATGCTTTTGAAATACATGAACCACGATGTTCACATAATCCATTAAAACCCACTCAGAGTTGGCCTGTCCTTCTATATGCCAAGGTTTATCTTTTAATTCTTTGCTTACTACTTTTTGTACTGAGCCAGAAATAGCATTTACTTGCGTGTTTGAGTTACCCGAACAGATAATAAAATAATCACACACCGTATTTTCTATGCCTCGTAAATCTAGGAGTTGTATGTTTTCTCCTTTTACATCATCAATTCCCTTAATAATTACAGCGATTAAATCGTCTGTGCTTACTTGTTTTTTTGCCATTAACGTCTTCTCTAATTTGTGTGCAAAGTTATTATTTTTTTGCGAGTTTTTTGTGTAATTTTGAACTAGTTTACACATTATTTAACACTTGAAATTAATCAAACTTAATGCCATCGATTCTACAAGTTCTTTTTTAAAAGAATTGGCAAAGAATTCTATCGTAGAAAACTGGACAGTTGTGGTTGCAGACACACAAACAAGCGGACGCGGACAGCAGACAAAAAATTGGGTTTCTGAACCACACAAGAACCTTACTATGAGTGTATTTATTAGTGATTTAAACATTAAAATTACGCATCAAAAATACTTGAATTTTGCAATTAGTTTGGCTATTTTCGATGTACTTTCTACTAAAGAAATTCAAGCACTTTGTATAAAATGGCCGAACGACATTATGTCAGCAAATAAAAAAATATGTGGCATTTTAGTTGAAAATACGACTCGAAATTACAAAATACATTCGTCAGTAATTGGCATTGGCCTAAATGTAAACCAAGTTGTATTCCCTGATTTTTTAAAAAATGCGGCTTCATTAAAAACACTTACAAATGTAGGTTACAATCTTGATGATTTACTTTTTGAATTGGTTGAACAACTAAAAAATAGAATAGCGTTTGTATTAGAAAAAAATTATGAGCAACTAGAAACCGAATATTTGAAAGGGTTATACAAAATAAATAGCCCTGCTATGTTTAAAGATCGCAACGCTGTTTTATTTATGGGTAAAATTATTGGTGTTTCTAATGCTGGAAACCTTCATATTGAACTTGAAGATGAAACCATTAAAGAATATGGAATAAAAGAAATTTCTTTTGCTTAGATTGTCTCTAAATTATCGGTTAAGGTTTCAATAAAACTGGTTAAAGGTCTCTTTACCATCATTGCCATCATTGCATTGAATTTTCCATTAAATTCTAATTTAACCTCAGAAGAATCTTCATCAATTTCAGAAATATCTGCAACCAACTCAAACTCTAATTTACTACTTGCGGCGCCCAAAGTAACGTTAGAATATGCTGTTTTTTCTTTTAAAACCAATCTAATTTCTGGCATTCCTTTTAAACCGAAAATAAAAGAATCGCCATCTACCTCAAATTTTTGGATAGATTCTGGCATTAATTGTTCGAAGTTTTTTAAATCTGATAAAAATTCAAACGTTTCTTGTTGCGATTTTTCAACGACTACTCTATTGCCTTCTATATTCATTTTATCGGTTTTTGGTTGGTTTTATTGATTCCACTCACTTGGGTTTGCTCTCCAATCTTGCAATGTAAGCAATTCTTTTTCAGCAATGTAACTACTATCTAAAGCTTGCTCTAACAAATTATCGTAATTACTTAACGTTTTTAAACTGATGTTTTTCTCTTTAAAATTATTTGTTGCGACTTCGAAGCCATAAGAAAAAATAGCCACCATTCCTTTCACAACAGCCCCTTCTTCTTTTAAAGCCGCAACTGCGTTTAAACTGCTGTTTCCTGTGCTTATTAAATCTTCAATAACCACAACATTTTGTCCACTTTCTAAATGCCCTTCTATTTGGTTTTTTCTACCGTGTTTTTTAGGTTCTGGCCTAACATAAACAAAGGGTACACCCAATTCTTGAGCCACTAAAATACCAATTGCAATAGCACCAGTAGCAACACCCGCTATTACGTCTGGCTTACCATATTCTAATTCTACAATTTTGGCGATTTCTTCTTTCAAAAAAACGCGAACAGGAGGATAAGATAAAGTAACTCTATTATCGCAATAAATAGGAGATTTCCATCCAGAAGCCCATTGAAAAGGGTCAGTTGGATTTAATTTTATCGCTTTAATTTGCAATAAAAGCTCAGCAGTTTTTTTTGCAGTATCTTTGTTTAAAATCATACCGCAAATGTATAAAGTTTTTGTAAATGATAGCCCAATTATCATTACTTCTTCACCAAAAAAAGCAAACAATTACCCTGTTTATTTTTTTAAAAACGCTGTTTTTGACGAAATTATTTACAAATTATATCACAAAGATATTAAAGGCGCTAACCTGTACTCTACTGATTTAGAGAAAGATTGGCTGTATTTTTTAAAAAATATGCACGTAGTTTCTGCTGCTGGTGGTTTAGTTTTAAATGATAAAAAAGAGGTGCTTTTTATTTACAGAAATGGGGTTTGGGACTTACCAAAAGGAAGAATAGAAAAAGGCGAAACCATTGAAAATGCGGCAATTAGAGAAGTTGAAGAAGAATGCGGCATTTTTAATTTAAAACTTGGTGAAAAATTAGTTACAACTTATCATGTTTATTACCAAAATGGTATCAAATTAAAAGAAACACATTGGTTTTTAATGACTTCTAATTACACTAAAAAATTAATACCTCAGCTAGAAGAAGGCATTACCGAAGTTATTTTTAAAAATAAAGCAGACATACAAAGCGCTTTACAAAACACCTACGCAAACATTAAATTAGTATACGATACTTATAAAGAACTATAGTTTTCTCGAAAAACCTTCTATCTTTGTCAACTTAAATTTTTATGAAGTAATGACAACCTTTTTTCGAAAAATTACACCAAATGCTAAAGATGATGTTTTAGCAGGAATAACAGTTTCTTTAGCTATGATTCCTGAAGTTGTTGCCTTTGCTTTTGTGGCGCAAATAGATCCTTTAGTTGCACTTTCTGGCGCCTTTATTATCGGTTTAATTACAGCTATTTTTGGTGGTAGACCAGGCTTAATTTCTGGTGCTGCCGGTGCAGTTGCTGTTATTTTTGTAACGATGATTTCTGAAGGACATACCAAAGGGATGTTATTTGATACACCAATAGACAATATGGGCTATTTCTACTTATTGGCTTGTGTTATTTTAATGGGTATTATTCAAATCTTTGCAGGTGTTTTTAAGTTGGGGCGTTTTGTACGTTTAATTCCCCATTCTGTGATGATGGGCTTTGTAAACGGTTTGGCAATTGTAATCTTTTGGGCGCAAGTAAAAATGTTTACCCACAAATCTTTGTCGGTTTCTGCAGAAGGCGTAAAAGAATATACAAATACCTATATGCAGGGCACTGAGTTGTATATTATGCTAGGTTTGGTTGCATTAACTATGGGAATTATTTGGTTGTTACCAAAAATCACAAAAAAAATACCTGCAGCATTAACTGCTATTTTAGTAACGACACTTATTGTTGTTTTTTCTGGAATGGAGGTTTCTACTGTAGGTTCTTATATTATTGAAGGTGGTGGAACTGGTTTAAAAGGCGAATTCCCAACACCGAATGTAGCACTTTGGCAAAACTTACCTTTTAATTTAGATACGCTTTCTTTTATTTTACCTTTTGCCTTTTTAGCAGCTTCTGTGGGTTTAATTGAGTCTTTAATGACAATGAACTTGGTAGACGAACTAACAGAAACTAGAGGAAATGGAAACAGAGAATGTGTTGCACAAGGCGCAGGAAATATTTTAAGTGGTCTTTTCGGCGGAACTGGTGGCTGTGGAATGATAGGACAAACTGTTATTAATATTAATGCAGGTGGACGTGGTCGTTTATCTGGTATTATGATGGCACTTACCTTACTTACTTTTATCCTTTTTACGGATAAATTAATAGAACAAGTGCCCATTGCTGCATTGGTTGGTGTTATGTTTATGATGGTGATAGAAACTTTTGCTTGGTCTAGTTTTAGAATTTTAAAGAAAATACCAAAATCGGATGCTTTTGTTTTAATTGTAGTTTCTTCGGTTACTGTAATTTACGATTTAGCCATTGCCGTTTTTGTAGGTGTTATTATTTCGGCTTTGTCTTTTGCTTGGGAAAATGCCAAGAAAATTAGAGCTCGTAAACGTTTTAAAGAAGATGGCACAAAAATTTATGAAATTTGGGGGCCTTTATTCTTCGGAAGTATTTCTGCTTTTAATGAAAAATTTGATGTTAAAAACGACCCAGATACTGTAGAAATTGATTTTGTAGAAGCTCGTGTTTCTGACCATTCTGCTATTGAGGCTATTTTTGCTTTGGTTGAAAAATACCAAGCTGCCAATAAAAAGATTACGCTAAAACATTTAAGCGAAGATTGTAAGCTTTTGCTTTATAAATCTAGCCCAATATTTAAGGATATTATAGAAGAAGGTATTGATGACCCTCGTTATCATTTAGCTGCAAATCCTGAGAAGTTTCCTAAGCCTTTGAGGGAGTATAAGTTTTAGAAACATTTACTAAAGAAAAACAATCTTTAATTTTGAGATTATCTTTTTGGCTAATTTTTACATTTTAGCCTTAATTTTACTTTCTATATTTGAAATGTTTAGACCATGCTTATTAATATTCTTTCTAATTTCCCTACAAAATTCTTTATCAAAATAAACTTCTTCATTTTTTACTTTAAAGTACTCTTTTCCATTATCATCTTTGATTAATTCAGCATGTGCAAATTGATTTCTTATGAGTATAATTTCATTAGTGTAATCTTCTGAAAAATTTACTTCCTTAAGAATATTTAGAATCTCACCTAAAGCAAATATTTTTTGAGAAGAGTTAAATAGAACATTATCTCTTAGTATATCTTTTACCTTTCTTGCTTTTGCCTTATTAAATTTCTCACTAGCATTTGCAAAGATATTATCAAAGATATTTTCTAATACTGGTAGTATTGACTCTGATAACTCAGTATTTTTAAGTTGAGATTTTACAATATTTTCCATTTTTAAATCCAAAGTACTCGTCTCTTGCATTATCATACCTCTCATTGCAACAATATGTTGAAACATAGAAATTGTCAAATCAATTAATTCAATTATTGAAATCCCTAGTTCTCTATATGCATTCCCTTCATCCATTTGATGAAAAGTTATTCTACTACTATTAACTAACTTTGTACTTGTAAGTGAACTATTAGCAGAATAGAAAAAAACTTCTGTTAGAATATGCTTTTCATCTCGAACAAAATCAATTACCTGACTTCCATGACTTTCATTCAAATTTAAATCTGTAATTATTAAATCAAAGTTTTCTCTCTCTTCAAATTTATGTTTGAACTCATCAAAATCTTCAGCAGTTTCTATTATTACATTGAAAAACTCATCTTCTAAATATTTTTTTACTTTCTTCTTGAGAGACAAAAAGGGTTTTGTATCAATTTTGTCTTCAACCCAAATAATATTGTAATCTAATTTCATAGCGGTATTTTAATTAGGAATTCAGCACCAATAAAATTAGGTAAGAATTCAATTTTTGATTCATATTTTTCTAATATATCTCTTACGTGGTATAGCCCTATTCCTGATCCGTCAGTATTGCTGTACCTAAATTCAAATATATTATCCTTTACTTCATCAGGAATACCATTACCATTATCCTTAAAATACAATAATAAATCTGTTTTATCTTTTTTCCATTCTAATGAAACCTCTGTTGATTTTGCTTTTCTAGAATTAGAAAACAGATTATCCAAAATAACAGTAATTTCAAAAGGACGAAATTTCATTTCTTTTTTTAAATTAGTTTTACTAACGGCTATTTCAATTGGACGTTTTTTGTGTATAAAAGAATCAGCTGGAATATAAATATTATTCACATAGTCATTAATAAAAGAAACTATATCTTTTGTTATTTTTTCTGCTTGAGTATTAAATCCTGCTTTTGTAACAAATCTTGAGGCACTAACTATTCTTTGAACCTCTAAACTTATATCTTTTATATTATCAATTAATTCTTCTTTAGTTTTATCTTCATTTATAGCATCAATTAAAGAATCTAAACTCCAAGTAATATTGCCTGCTGTATGAATTATTTGATGTTGAAGAGCTAATAAATCCTTTTTCTCACGACCAATTTGTGTTTTATCGAAAAGTTTTTCTGCTATCTCCTTTTGTAATTCAGTTTCTAATTGCTTGTTAATATTTCTTTGGACATCTGCATCTTCTTCAGCTTCTTCTTTTCTTGATTTTAAGTCAGAAAGCTTTTTTTCGACATCCTTTATTGTTTTTTTAACTTCGTTCTTATTAAAATTATCAGAATCTATTTTTTCTGACAATTTTTTTAAAGTTCCTTGGGCAGATTTTTCGCTTTTAGAATCTAAGATCTTAAGAATGTTTTCAGAAACTTCAAACTTTTTCACAGATTTAGAACGCGTAATTGAGGATATTAATTGACTAAGGTTCTCATTAACATTAAAAATACGCTCTCCTATTTTACCTTGATTTTTTACGAAAGATTCGTTTATATTTATATAGTCATCTTCAGATAAAAAATTACCCCAATCTGTAATATCAATAGTATATTTTTCTAGCTTTTTTAATGTTTCATAAAAGTGCTTTTCCAAATGGAAGTAAGATGAAGTTTTTATAAAACCATCACCTCTACTAGATGTTTCTTTTAAGTTGTTATTTTCTCCATTTATTGAAATATAACCTAAAACTTCTCGTGTTCCTAAATTTCTTGCGTAACCTTGCCCCTTTCTTACATCCATTTTAAAAGGATCATCTCCCCTTTCTCCATAAGGATAAATCCTAAGTCCATTTTTATAAACAAAAATATGACCATATGCAACTGGCTGAACCCCCATTCTTCTTGTAAAGGTTGCTTTTGCAGATTGATTTAGAAAATATATAGAATAGTGAATATCTTTAAAATTAGAAAATGGATTATCTTCTTCAATCTTATACACTAACTCCCCTCCTTCAAATAACCTTGTTATAATAACATTTTCTTGAATATCAGATTCAATATAACTAGTTTTTAATTGTAAGGTTTCAAATATTGGATTATAAATTTCACCATTTATGATATTGAAGTAATTTATTTCAGATTTATCAAGTTTACCATCTTCGAATCTAACTTTATTTTTTGCTTTTTGCTTTTCATCTCCTTTAAATTCTTCTTCAACAGTAAGAAATATTTTAAATGAATCTTCATCTTTAATTGCACTTGGATTGATTAGACGTGCAAGGGAATCTTTTAATTCTTCAAATTTACTTCTATCCCAATTACTGTTAAGGTTAGAAATTTCTAAAACTGTCCCATTATTTATGTTGTAAGAGCTTTTTTCTAATGTTTCATGCAATACACTCACATTTACGAATTCTTCGTTACTATCTTCTTCAAACTTGTTCCAATCAGTTATTAAAGCTTCAATTTTTGCATTTTTTTCATCCTTGATAGTTTCAAGGTATAACTCACTTCCTAATCTATCGCAAGAAAATCTACCAATACCTTTTGCTCCAGCGTAAGCTCTCTTTACTTTAATTTTATCTCTAAAATTCTTATAGCTATCTTCTTCATCACCTTCTTTTTTTGAGGAACGAGCTACAAAAAGCCATTTATCAAGTAAATCTTGATAACCCATACCTTTACCATTATCCTTAATAATAATTTTCCCTTTTCCAGTATAAATATTTTCAAAGATTACTTCTACTTTTGTTGCGTGAGCATCATATGAATTTTTGACTAATTCAAAAACTGCAATAAAATCATCAGTTATTAAATCTCTTCCGATTATATTTTTTAAAGCAGAACTAATTCTAAATTGAAGTTCATTTCTTTGCATTATATAATCAACTGTTTTAAAACTAAACCTGCTTGTTCTCCAAATAAAGGAGGAATTGCATTTCCAATTTGTGAATATCTTGGCACTTCTTGTGTTCTTCTTTTACCACCAGTTGTGTATTTACCTTTAAATTGATATGTGTCCGGAAATGATTGAATACGCGCATATTCACGAACTGTCATTATTCTTGGTTCGCAATAGTGAATATAATCATCTGGTAAAGTAGTAATTGTTGGAGTAGGTTTATTGGCTTCTAAAATTTTAGTACTACTCTTTTTTAATTTGAAACGTTCTCTATAAGATGCACTTGTCAATTTTTCATCTAAAGCTATTTGAAATCTGTTTCTAACTACTTCTGTATGTTTAGCAAAACGATGACTATCAACTTTACTATCTTGCTTTTTATATTTTCTTAAATATATTTGATATTCAGATTCTTTATTTCCGTAAACACCTGCTTTAAAATTTGGCGTTTCTGATGCTACTTGACCATTAGATTGCAATAAATCAGAGATTGCATTTTCTAAAGTAGAGTTTATTGTAAGGCCTTTACTAACAAGAAATTCTGCTTTATTCTTTTCAATTCTTTCAAAGAAAGTTTCTCTTGTTAAATTGGAGTTATTTTCTACAAATTCATTTTTAATACCTACCAAAATAAAACGTGTTCTTTTTTGAGGAACGCCATAATCAGCAAAGTTTATCAAATGTCCCTGGACAGTATATCCTTTCTTTTTTAGTTCGTCAATCACATATAAAGAATAAGCTCTTCCTTTTTTATCGTTTCTTTTAAACCCTTGTGTAAAGCCTTTAACATTTTCAAAGAAAATTAATTTTGGCTTTACTAAATCAATAAACTTAATATAAGAATTAATTAAATCATTTCTAGAATCATTTTCCACTCTTCTGCCTGCCATCGAAAACCCTTGACAAGGTGGACCTCCTGCAACTAAATCAACTTGACCTCGTAAAGCTTTTAAATCTTGTGAATGATTATCTAAGATTTGATTAATATCGTGATGTTTTTGTTCTAACCAATTTGGCCAATCAAAATGTTTTTTCTTTTTAATAAGGTTATGTTCAAGAGTTTTGAAAGCATCTTCACTTTTTTCGATAGCAAAAGCTCCTTTCCAACCAGCATTATGTAGACCAAGTGAAAGCCCTCCACAACCTGCAAATAAATCTATATAAGTTTTCTTTTCAATATATTCAATCATCTGAAAATCAGTTAATTAATTTTAAAATTTAATTTAAAAGCATTGAAAACTAATATACAATATTCTTTTGAAGAAAAACAGAATATTTGCTGCAATCTTAAACCAACTTAATGGCAATAAAAACTTACCAAAAATTCATTTAATGCATTAAAAACATATAGGCAATTATTTAACTTAAACTCTATTCTCATAAAATAGATGTCATCCAAAGTAGTTAAATAAATAACATTTTCTTTTATTCTAATAATGTGAAAACTATTCCCAAAAATCTTTAATTTAAGGGCAATCATTTCTTAGAAAAAAGAGGTTTTTTTTATAGCCTTTAATTTATACTATAGTCTAAGCGCATGAGTCAGTATCTTTTTTAGCATTGAATCAATACTTTCTTAGCATTGTTTACTTTCTTTTTTATAAATATACTAGTATAATTTACACAAAGTACTACTATAATTTATGCAGTATACTAGAATAATTTTTAAGAAAATGTAGTATTTTTACAATGAGTAGCTATAAACCCCTGTAAGCTAAAGAAATGACTTACATTTATAAAAGTACAAAAAAAACTGCAAATTAGTATGGCAATACGTTATAGAATTACAAAAAGAAGTAACAGCATTCAACAAAAAAAAGAACAGTACATCATGCAAGCTGTGCATACAGGTAAAATAGATATCGATTTGGTTAGTAAAGCTATTAGTGATGAATGTAGCTTGCACGAAGTAGATGTAAAAGCGGTATTAATGGCATTGGGCATAAAACTAGAGTACTTTTTAGAAAAAGGCAATATTGTAGATTTAGGTGATGTTGGTAAATTTAAAATGGGGTTTCAATGTGTGGCAGAAGAGGATGCCGAAAAGCTATCGCCCAAAAGGAGTATTAAAAAGTACCATATTAATTTTCAGCCCTCTATAAAATTAAAACGAAAATTAAAAGCAGGCATTACGACTTATAAAGAAGGGAGCAGAAGTGTCGGTTAGTTGCCGGGATACACATAAGAAATCCACCTATGACACCTTACAACCCTATGATCCTCTCAAGGGACAAGAGTTCCGTTAAAGCATATATTATTTGGCGTATTTATTTGAAATTTTTAAAACTTAAAGCATCTAGATGGTTAGTTACACTACTTTTTCTTTAGTCGCAAGAGTAGTGTCCCCTTGAGGGGACTACAGGGGTGTTTTCAATGTTTATATAAAAAACTTAACTAGATGGACACCCCTAAAGTCCCCTCAAGGGGACAGGAGATTCGTTAATAAAACATAATTTTAGCGTATTTTGAAATTTAAGTAATGTACTAAGTTCATTACACTACTTTTTTTAGTCGCAAGAGTACTGTCCCCTTGAGGGGACTACAGGGGTGTTTTCAATATTGATAAAAAAACCTAACTAGATGTACACCCCTAAAGTCCCCTCAAGGGGACAGGAGATTCATTAATAAAACATAATTTTAGCATATTTTGAAATTTATGTAATGTACTAAGTTCATTACGCTACTTTTTTTAGTCGCATGAGTAGTGTCCCCTTGAGGGGACTACAGGGGTGTTTTCAATCGTAAACCCTAAACCAACCCCTCATCAATCAAAGGCAAACTTCTATAACGTTTACCGGTTGCATTAAAAATGGCATTACAAATTGCTGGCGCAATTACAGGCACTCCAGGCTCTCCCACTCCAGTTGGTGGTTCGTGCATTTTATCCATAATATCTATATGAATTTTTGGAGCGTCTTTCATTCTTGTCATTTGATAATCAAAGAAATTATTTTGATCTACTGCACCTTCAGTTGCTGAAATTTTTCCATACAAAGCTAAAGACATTCCAAAAATTGCAGCGCCTTCTAATTGATTTTTAATATTGTCTTTATTCAGCGCCAAACCACAATCTATAGTTGTCCAAATATTTTCGACTTTTAGGTTATCATTAGTTACAGAAACCTCAACGATTGTGGCAACATAACTATAAAAACTATAATGAATAGCCACTCCCATTCCGTGATTTTCTGGTAAGATTTTTCCCCAATTCGCATTTTTAGCGGTGCTTTTTAACACGTCTTTCATTCGTTTAGAATTGTATGGAAAGTTCGATTTTCCTTGAATAATTCTATCCTTACCAATCAAATCTAAATGAAATTGCACAGGATCTTTTTTAGCAGCAAAAGCCAATTCATCTACAAAACAATTGTTCCCAAAACCACTATGAATATGAACTACCGATCGCAGCCACCCAATTCTTAAATTCGATTCTGCTTTTACGTTTTCTAATCTAAAATTTGATATATCATAAGGCGTTTGTGTAAAACCTTGCCCGAGTTCAAAACCAGAGGCATAGTCTGAAAAAGGTTTAAAACTAGAAGTAATTGAAGGCATTGCTAAACGTTGCAACCAACCTGTAACGTTTCCTTTATCATCAATGCCTCCTTTTAGATATTGTACACTTGTTGCGTGGTAAAAACTATGTTTAATATCGTCTTCACGCGTCCAAACTACTTGCACCGGAGCGTTTATTTCTTTGGATAAAGTCACTGCCTCTACCACAAAATCAGATTTTGATTTTCGTCCAAAACCGCCTCCTAAAAACGTAACATTTATGGTGATATTTTCTAAAGGGATTTCAAAAAAATGTGCCAATTCTGCTCTCGCCGTTTGCGGATCTTGCACTGGTGCCCATACTTCTATTTTATCGCCTTGAAACCAAGCTGTGGCATTGGGTACTTCCATTGGTGCGTGTACTAAAAACGGAACGTGATATATTGCTTCTACGACATTATTTGAATTAGAAAAAGCAGTGTTTACATTACCGCTACTTCCTGGTACTAATTTTCCTTTTTCTTGTACTCTTTGGGTAAGTGTTTCTTTGAATTTTGAGGTATCAAAAGAATGATTGTCTCCGTAATTCCACTCAATCGCTACATCTAATTTTCCTTGAAAAGCTGCCCAAGTATTGTTAGCGATTACAGCTACACCACCTAAAGCACCAAAAAACTGACCTGTTGGTGGTACAATTCTATCTAATTTTATAATTTTTTCTACACCAGCTACTTTTTCTGCTGCTGAACTATCATAACTTTTTACAGTACCAAAAGTAACAGGACATCTAGCTATGGCTGCAAACTTCATATTCGGAATACGAACATCAATTCCGTATGTTGCCGTACCGTGTGAAAAATCGTTTAAATCGACACTTTTTAAGGTTTTGCCTATAAATTTAAAATCTTCAACCTTTTTTAGTGTGATGGTTTCATCATCAGGAATGGGTAGTTTTGCAGCTTCATCAACCAAATCGCCAAAGAAAATTTTAGCATTATTCTTTGTATTAATAATATAATGATTTTCAGCTTTGCAATGACTTTCTGCGATATTCCATTTTTTTGCCGCAGCCGAAACTAGCATCATTTTTGCAGCAGCACCCATTTTACGCATTGGTTCTAAACGTGTTCGTACACTTCGAGAACCATCTGTATTTTGATTGCCATATTTGGCATTTCCTGTGGCTTGTTTTACGGTAATGTATTTCCAATCTGCTTCTAATTCATCAGCAATGGCAGACGCTAAAGAAGTTCTAATACCCTGCCCCATTTCTGAACGAGAGGCTAGTAAAATAATATTGCCATCTTTTTGAATTTGTACAAATAAGTTTGGTGCAAAAGTACCATCCACTTGTGGCATAAATTCTTTTCTGTCTGACGAAGTCGAACAACCTAAAATGATTCCTGTAGAAGCTAAGCCAAATAATTTTACAAAATCTCTACGATTTATATGTTGAATTTTACTCATATCGCTTCGTTTTTAAGTGCTACAGCTTTATGAATTGCCTTGCGAATTCTTGAATATGTACCACATCTACAAATATTACTACTCATAGCGTTGTCTATATCTTTGTCTGTAGGATTTTCTGTGGCATCTAACAATGCTGTAGCCGCAATTAATTGCCCAGATTGGCAATAACCACATTGTGGCACATTACCATCATTCCACGCTTGTCTTAAAAATTCTAGATTTTCAGATGTTCCTTCTATAGTAAAAATCTCTTTTCCAATTCCGTAAGAAACTGGCATACTACAAGATTTGGTAAGTTTACCATCAATTAAAATAGAACAGGCACCACATTGCGAAACTCCACAACCAAATTTTGTTCCTGTTAATCCAATACTATCTCTAATTGCCCATAATAAAGGCATGTCATCCTGAACATCAACCGTATAAGGTTTTCCATTAATTGATAAAAATTTACTCACTTGTACACATTTTAGAGTTACAAGTTACGGAATTTTTAAAACAATATGCAAACAGGATTTGGCACTGCAATTTGATTTACGAAAGTCAACGTTCCTGTTTTTACATCTCTTTTAAAAGAAACGATAGTACTTGTATCTTGATTGGCCACTAACAAAAACTTATTATCTGGTGATAAAGAAAAATTACGAGGATTTGCCCCATTTACCTCTTCAAAGCCTACCAATTGTAATGTGCCTTTTTCGGCATCAACTTTATAAATTACGATAGAATTATGACCTCGATTTGAAGCGTACAAGAATTTACCATCATCAGAAATATGAATATCTGCGCCTTTTGTGTATGTAGTATATCCTTCTGGTAACATAGAAATTGAGGAATCTATAAAATACATCTCGTTTTTCTCTTTTACTAAAGCTACTGTATTATTCAATTCGTTTAAAACGTAAATCCATTTGTTATTTGGATGAAAAGTGATGTGTCTTGGCCCTGCACCATCATTAAATTTTAATTTTTTCTGATTTGTAAAAACCAACTCATTTGTTTCAGTATCAATCGTAGAAAACCACAATTCATTTGTACCTAAATCTACAGAAATAACTTCATTTTTAGTGGGATGAAACCAAGTAGAATGTGCGTGAGGTGCTTCTTGCCTGCTCGTAGTTCCTTTTCCTGTATGTTGTTGAACGTTTAATAAATTAGTTAATCCACTTTGATTATCAATTTGTAAATACCCAACATTACCACCAGTATAATTGGCAACCAGCACTTGATTTTTATCATTAACGGTTATAAAACAAGGATTTGCCCCACCTGATTTTGATTTACTTTTAAACAATAACGTGTCTTTTTCTATAGCAAACGATTTTACAAAACCCGTTCCGTTTTCATCAGTTTCAGCTACTGTAATTAACGTTTTATTATCATTTGTTTTTGCCAAAAAAGACGGATTATCTGTTTTTGCAACCAACCCTATTTTTGATAAGAATCCGGTGACATCTATTTGATATTTGTAAATGCCTTCGCTTTCTCCATTCGTGTAGGTGCCTACGTAAAAAGATGTTGGTTTTTCTTCTTCCATTTTTGATGTTTTACAACCTATTATAAGAGTTAAAACTATGATTATTGATAATTTTTTCATTTTTATTGTATTTTAAAAATTGGCAAACGCAAATGTGCTTTTTCGTAATGAGGCGAATTTTTATAGATAAAATTCAATTGCATTCTTGGGTTACTTGCAAAAGCTTCGTCATTTTCTAATTTTTCTTGAAACTGTTTTTTTAGCGCTGCATTTTCAGCCAACAATTCTGCTGCAATATCTTCAAAAACATAGGCAGAATAGCCTTCTTTTTGCTGTAAAATAGTGTCGAAAAAATTCCAATTAAAAAAAGAATCTGTAGCCTCTGCTTCTAAGGTTTCTAGCAAATAGCGCACCCCTTTTTGGTTGGTTGGTATATATAAATCGCCCTTTTTAAAGTTGATGTTTGCTGTGGATGATGAAACTGTAGTATTGTTATGCAAGTAGTGCCCTTCGTAAGGCGATTTTCTACTTTCGAAATCTTGAATATGTTGAACGGTAACCGAAATTGTAGTATCGTTTTTAAATCGCGTAAATTCGATTTGGTTGTTTTGTAATCGTTCTATAATAAGATGCCAACCTTGTGGTAAAACATAAGCTTTAGGTATTGTTACTTCTTTGGTAACTAAATAGTTGTCATAATATTTCACAACTTCTTCAAAAGGTTTCGATTTATTATAAAATAACCGCTTACCATTGGTTACTTTACTATCAATATACGCGCCTTCATAGCCTTTAAAATTTAAATCGCTATACTTTTCTCTATCCACTTTAAAATGAATCGGATAGGTTTTCTTTGCTAAAATTTCTGTTATAGCATTTTCTCTTAATGTTTTAATTTCTTTTGAGTTTAGCGCTGTAAAATCTAAAGTAGAAAACAGCAACTGATAGGTTTCTTCTACTCTAATTTTATAGGGTTTTAGCATGTGTGTTTCTACCATCAACCCTAAAGTATTGAACAATGTTGTGTAGCCTGTAGAATATCTTGGTGAATCGAAAAATTGAGACCACCCGCTTTTTGGAGTCGATCCCCAAACGTTAACGTAAGGTGTAATATTGATGTTTTTATCTTCTAAAGATTTCTCAATTTGAGGGCGCATTTTATTCTGTAAAAAAGCTCCTAAACTACCACCTAATTTATTATGTTGTGTAAATAAATGGGTTATTGCATACTGATAATCTGCACCATTACTCACGTGGTTATCAACAAAAACATCCGGATTTACGGTGTGAAAAATTTCTGCAAAAGCCGCTGCATTTTTGGTGTCTTGTTTGATAAAATCTCTATTTAAATCATAATTTCTGGCATTGCCTCTAAAACCGTATTCTTCAGGTCCGTTTTGGTTTGCTCTTGTATGCGAATTTCGGTTTAAAGCACCACCAATATTATACACAGGAATTACACAAATTATAGAATTCTCATACTTTTTACTGATGGAATCGTTTTGAACAATATCTCTCAACAACATCATAGATGCATCAATGCCATCAGGTTCTCCTGGGTGAATTCCGTTATTGATTAAAATTCTATTTTTTGTTGATTTTTTTATTTCATCAACATTATACGTTCCGCTTTTGTTATAAACGACCAAGTGTAATGGATTGCCTGAATCTGTTTGCCCAAAAGAGAATAAAGATATTTCATTATACTCCTCTGAAAGTTGGGTATAATAAGAAATCACATCTTTATATTCTGGAGTTTGAGTTCCTTCTGAGGTTTCGAAAAGGGTTCTAAAATCTACGTTTTCTTTAGATTGATTATCACAAGAAATCATCAATAACACTATTGATACTAGAAGAAGTATTTGTTTTTTCATTTTGATTGCTTTTTTGAGATTTCTCCATAAAGTCGAAATGACAAAATTATTTATTCTAACTGATGGACGCTGTTGTTTTGAGCGAAATAATATGATGCTGAAAAATCTTTATACTTTCATACATAAGATTTCTCATAACGTCGAAATAACAATGGGGCTATTTCACTCTTACCGTTTTAGGTACTAATTTTGTATAATCTCCATTATTTCGAATAACATCTCTAACAATAGATGATGAAATATAGGATGTACTAGCAGCAGTTAGTAAAAATACCGTTTCTATAGGTGCCAAATCTCGATTGGTGTGTGCAATTGCTTTTTCAAACTCAAAATCTGCGGGATTTCGTAAGCCTCTTAAAATAAAATCGACATTGTTTTTTTGACAAAAATCTACAGTTAAGCCTTTATACGTAACTACTTTTATTCTAGGTTCGTGCTTAAAACACTCTTCAATAAATTGTTTTCGCTCCTCTAAAGAAAACATGTGTTTTTTATCTGAGTTGATACCAATTGCAATAATTAACTCATCAAAAACAGTAACGCCTCTTTCAATAATATCATAATGTCCTAATGTTATTGGATCAAAAGATCCTGGGAAAATTGCTTTTTTCATTTTTTAAAAATTTGAAACAAGATTTTTTTGAAACAAGAATCAAGACTGATTCATATGATATTATCCTGTTTTCTGAATATTATTTTTCTGAATCTAACTTGTCTATAAAGTTTGATATTTTTTGTTGTAATTTTTTAACCTTTAACTCAAAATTCACAAACATTTCTTCTGAAATAAAATTTAAATTTTTACAGATAATTATTTGTGTTTCCCATTCAAATGCAGAACCCAAACTATCTTCTAAATATTTGATAAAATGTCTATTTGTTCTTTTACTTGTTCCTTCTGAAATATTTGAAGCAATGGAAACAGAACATCTATTTAACTGACTTCTCAAACCAAATTTCTCATAATCTGGTAAATTTGCTGTAAATCTATAATTTAAAGTCACTAACTCAATAGCTTCTTGCCAAATTTGTAATTTTTTAAAATTGTGTCTTTTCATAGTTTTTTTATTTTAGATTTATTTTTATGAACTTGACATTAGAATCGCGAATTATTGACATTAATTTTAATTTCTACTATTTCCTGTATCTTGATTCATTTTAATCCTATTTTCTCCTGTCTCTTGGCTCAAAAAACTCTTGAGTCTATTTAATTGCAGAATCAATAGCATTCCCAAACAAATCCTGTAAAGAAATTCCAGCTGCTGCAGCTTGTTGTGGTAAAATACTTTCTTCTGTCATTCCAGGTACTGTATTCATTTCTAAAAAATAAGGTTCTCCATCAACAAAAATATATTCTGATCTCGAAAAACCACTCATGTTTAGCGCTTTGTAGACTTTTTTAGCAACGGCCTCTACCCTACTTTTTTCTGTTGATGTAATTCTTGCTGGTGTTATTTCTTGAGATTTTCCTTCGTATTTTGCTTCATAATCAAAGAAATCATTTTCTGATACAATTTCTGTAATGGGCAAAACCTTTATTTTTTTTTGATATTCAATAACACCCACAGACACCTCTGTACCCTCTAAAAAAGATTCTATTAAAATAGCATCATCTTCTTTGTAAGCGGTTTCTATTCCTACTAAAATTTCATCTGCAGTATACGCTTTAGAAATTCCGTAACTAGAACCTGCATTATTTGGTTTTATAAAACAAGGCAAACCAACTTTTGCAATAATTTCAGTTGTATTAATAATATCACCTTTATTTAAATAGACAGAAATTGCGGTTTTAATTCCGTATTCTTTAACCACACTTAACGTATCTCGTTTATTAAACGTTAATGCCATTTGATAATAAGGTGCAGATGTATGCGGAATGTTTAACAACTCTAAATAACTCAATAGCATTCCGTTTTCTCCTGGAGTGCCGTGAATGGCGTTAAAAACACAATCGAAAGTGATTTTCTCATCATTTAACACAAAAGAAAAATCATTTTTATCAATAGCATATTCGTTACTATCATCATCTAAAGCTACCCATTTTTCTTCTAAAATAAGCACTCGAAAAGCAGTATATTTCGCTTTATTAAGGTGATTAAAAACAACGTTTCCGCTTTTGATAGAAATGTTTTTTTCTGAGGAATACCCTCCCATGAGTATAGCGATATTTTTTTTCATCAATTTCGGTTAATTATAACAAATTTATCAAAATATAAATAGAAACCACAACGTTTAGTTTTTATATATTTGTATCACTAACAAAAACAATCTATGAGTATTTTTCAATTTCTTAAAAGCAAAACTTTTTTTAAACAAATTGCCATTGCTATAATTGGTTTTGTATTGCTTTTTTTTATGTTGAAGTTTTGGTTGAATATTAACACAAATCACGATCAAAAAATTCAAGTCCCTTATTTACATAAAATGACAATCAGCGAAGCTGAAAGAAAGCTAAAAGAACTGAATTTAGATTTTAAAGTATTAGATAGTGCGAGTTACAACCCAGAATATCCTAAAAAATCTGTAATTGAGCAAAGCCCTGAAGGAGGCGATTTTGTAAAAGAAAAGCGCAAAATTTATTTGACTTTGAATCCATCAAAATACAGAGATATTACGATACCCGATTTAAATGGACGCACCAAAAGACAAGCCGAATCAGAATTACAAGCCATCGGTTTTATTGTAGGTAAAGAGTACACTTATGTTAGAGATATTGGTTTAGATGTTGTGAGAGGTTTGCGCTACAAAGGAGCAATTTTAAATCCAAACGATAAATTGCCTAAAAATTCTATTATAGATTTGGTTTTGGGTGATGGAAATAGATAGTGAATCTCACAGAAAGAAGTGATAAAAAAACAGGTATTTTGAAACAACTTTCGCACTACGACAGTAAAAATAAACCACAAAAATTCCCGATTACTATAGTTTGTGACGCCATTAGAACTCCAGAAAATATTGGGATGTGTTTTAGAATTTCAGAAAGTTTTGGGGTAGAAAAGATTTACTTTCACGAAAACTCGCCATCAACTACAAACAGAAAAGTAATTAATACCGCACGAAACACGATTGATAAAATTGAGTATGATTTTTACATCAATTTTGAGCAAACCATTGAACAATTAAAAGCGGAAGGCAATACTATTATTGGCATAGAAATTACTGATAAAAGCATCAATATTCAAGATTTTAATTTTAAAAATCATCAAAAAATCGTCTTACTTTTGGGTAGCGAACGGAATGGGATAGAAAATATTAATTTGGTTGATGCAACTATAGCCATACCAATGTTTGGGAGCAATTCTTCTATGAACGTGATTCATAGTTTGGCAATAGTATTATATGAGGTTACGAATCAGTTAAAATAATCTATCATTCCTGCGAAAGCAGGAATCTCAAAATAAAAAATAACTAAATTAAAAAAGATTCCCGCCTACGCAGGAATGACAAAAACAAATGAAAGGAGTTTTATTAGTAAATTTAGGATCGCCAGATAGTACATCAACCAAAGATGTTAGAAAGTACTTAGATGAATTTTTAATGGACGAGCGTGTAATAGATGCGCCATATTGGCTTAGGGTTTTATTAGTTCGAGGTATTATCTTAAACACGAGGCCAAAAAAATCTGCAAAAGCGTACAAGAAAATTTGGTGGGATGAAGGTTCGCCATTAATCGTTTTATCAGAAAGATTATTAAAGAAAGTAAGAGCTAAGACAGAATTACCTGTTGCCTTAGCCATGCGTTATGGAAAACCATCTATAAAAACAGGCTTACAAGAATTGCACGATCAAGGCATCACAGATGTTTTAATCGTACCTTTATATCCTCAACATGCTATGGCTACTACAGACACCATAATGGTTTTAGCAGAAAAATTGAGGAAAGAGTTTTTCTCTGAAATGCAGTTTACCAATATACCGGCCTTTTATCATAAAAAAGATTACATTAAAGTATTAGCAGATAGTATTCAAAACTATTTAAAAGGAAAAGAATGGGATAAAATTTTATTCTCTTATCACGGAATTCCTGAAAGACACGTTAGAAAGTCTGACATTACAAAAAGCCACTGTAACCCTTCTGATAGTAAAAACTTTATATGCTGTAAAACGAGTTCTGCTGCGCATGAATTTTGTTACAAACATCAATGTTACGAGACTACGAAACAGGTTGTAGAATATTTAGATTTGCAACCGCATCAATATTTTGTTTCATTTCAATCGAGATTAGCTGGTGACCCATGGTTGCAGCCGTATACTGATAAAATGATTGAAAAATATCCAAAAGAAGGCGTTAAAAAATTAGCCATAGTTACACCTGCTTTTGTTTCTGATTGTTTAGAAACGTTAGAGGAAATTGCAATGGAAGGTAAAGAAGAATTCTTAGAAGCAGGTGGAGAAGAATTTCATGCAATACCTTGTATTAATGATAATGATGATTGGGTAGATGTTTTAGTAAAATGGATTGAGGAATAGGTTTTAGTGGTTAGTGGTTAGTTGTTAGTTGTTAGTTGTTAGTCTTTAGTAGTGAACAAAATTAAAAATTACTAACAAGTGTCATTTCGACTTTATGGAGAAATCTCAACTCTGAAACATTGAAACCTAGAAACCTAGAAACTTAAAAAATTAAAATAGAGTTATGGATCTTGCCTATATAAAAGCATTACACATTATTTTTGTGGTTACTTGGTTTGCGGGGTTGTTTTACATTGTTCGTTTGTTTATTTATCAAACTGAAGCCGAAGATAAATTAGAACCTGCAAAGTCCATTTTACAAACACAGTACAAATTGATGAGCAAACGACTGTGGTATATTATTACTTGGCCGTCAGCAATTTTAGCCAGTTTTTTTGCTTTTTGGATGCTCTATCAAGAACCTTCTTATTTACGAATGCCTTGGATGCATATAAAACTGAGTTTTGTTCTTGCGCTCTATTTTTACCACGGCTTTTGCCATAGAATCTATAAAAAATTACAAAAAGATACCATCTCTTATTCCGCCTTTAAACTGCGTATGTTTAATGAGATTTCTACCATACTACTATTTGCTATTGTATTTTTAGTAACTGTAAAAAGTGCTATTAGTTGGGTTTGGGGAGTTGTAGGTATTGTTCTTTTTGGAGTTTTGTTGATGCTTTTCATCAAATTATACAAAAGAATTCGTGAGAAAAAATCTTGGGATAAAGCGGAAAAAGAGGTTTTAAAAACTAATAATGATACTACTGATGACAATTTATTAGATAGCTAGTAAATTATCCTTAATCATTATTTTTTTTTCTTTATCAACTCCTGTTTCATTTGCATATTCTTCCCAATTAGAAATACTTAATCTAACCTCATCAATAATTGTTTTTGGCTTTTTAATGTTCATAGATTTTGCAACCACCAAAAAATCATCTAAAGTAAAATCTTTACGTTTACCATTCAAACTTAAAGCGTGTTGACTTACCCAAAAACTTTTAGGATTGTATGCGAAACATATATCATAAGCAGGAGCTAATTCCCATTTTTGATTTTGTTTTAAAATGAATGAAAAGTTTTTGGTATGATCATCACAATTTTTAGCAAGCACATTAAAAACCATTCTTCTGTACATTTGCTCTGCTGCTTTGTAAGTTAATCTTAACTCTCTCATTGTTTGAAACAATTGCTCGTAACTAAAACTATTCACTTCATTAAAATCAAAATGTTTAATGGCGCAAAACGTTTGTATATGGTGTTTTACATTTCCTTCTTCCCTATCAAATCTTTTAGTCATAAAATGTGCTCTTCCATTTTCTTCTAGCAATTCACAAGGCATCATAGCTATACCAGCAGCTTTAGCCATTAAATAATAAGCCATTTCTACACGTCCATAACCTTGTGAGTCTCCTAATTGCACATCACTAACTCCATCCAATTTTATCAACCAATGCTCAAAGCCTTTAGGCACATTAGCTTGTCCTGAACGCACTTCACCAGTTTTCTTATTATAAGCAATAACCGCTTTTGGTCTTGCACCACCTGCAGAGGTACCAATAGCAATAATTTGCTTAATAGCAACCTCTTCTTCTTTGTTTATATTTACAGTAAAAGTGGCTCTTTTAGATAACATTTTTGTAGCAACATCTACCAAACTTTGTATTTCTACAGCAAAATTTTTGGTGTTTTTTTCCAGCTGTCTTGGCTCAAACTCTAATGCACCCATTGCTCTTTTACCAATAAAACAAAGCTGCTCTACTGGGTTCATACTTTTTTCTGGTCTACCTTGTTGGGCCAACCAAATAGCTATTAATTGATTTCCATACGCATCTGGTAAAGTATCTGCTAGTAAACCTGGTAAACCTTTAAAAGTAGTAAACTCACTATTTTTAGCAGGCCTTAATTCTGGAAAAAAAAAAATAGTTTGATTCGATTTTACAGGCATTTTTAAAGGACTCACCTCTATATTTCTCCCTAAAAATTTTTTATCATATTCAAAAAAACCAAGTTGCTGTATTTCATCCCAAGCAATAGCCCCAATAACTTCTCCCCATAATTTTACAAAAGCAGTTGTTATCATTACCAGTCTGTTAAATTATCTTCTGCAGCAATTTGCCCACTTGCTCTTTTTCTTTGGTTTTGAGCCAGCTTTGCCAATTGAATAGGACTAATTATTTGCTGAACCTTAAAACCATCCATAATATGCAGTAACTCTAAAACACGTAAAACACGTAGCAAAGTTGCTAAGGTTACAGTTTCTCCGCGCTCTAACAAACTTAATGTAGACCTACTAATATTAGCCGCTTTTGCAATTACAGATTGCGATTTATTTTGTTGCAAACGATGGTGTTTTATAAATACACCTATTGTTCTTAACAAAGCTTCATCACTCATAGCATACCAATTATTGTTTGATAAATCATTCATAAATATATTAATTAAATACTAATGCATTAAATGCCATACAAATATACAGATTTTAATTAGTTAATTTTGTTTTTTAATAAACAATATATCATTCATTAATAATATTTACAAAACATAATGAATGATTTATCAAACAAAAAATATTAAAAAAACTATTATATGATAAAAAAACGCTAAAGCTAAAGTTATTCTAAATTCTATTTGATAAAATTTCGCTCATTTTAAATGCAAAACTTACTTATTAAAATGAATACAGAAGCACATTAATTTTTTGCATTAAATAATTGGCTATAGTTTTTATAAAAAGTAAATTTAGGCATTCCAAAAAACGCTATGGCTTTATTTCAAAAATCAGTATTAAATAAATACTTAAAATTACAAGATGCTACGCTTATAGACAAAGCATACAAAAAGTTCTGCAAATATTTTCACAATCCTAAAATTCAACAAAACATATTAGTAAGTAAAGAAGAACAGTTTCAACAAAAGTTTTTAATAGAACTATTTGAAAAGGTTTTTGAGTATACCATATTCCCAGATGAAAAGTATAACATCACTACAGAATTTAAGAATTTAAGAGGTGCAAAAAAAGCAGATGGTGCTATTTTAGTTGATGGTAAAGCACTATGTGTCATAGAACTAAAAGGAACGAATACAAAGGATTTAGAAAGCATAAGACAACAAGCTTTTGATTATAAATCAAACCATCCTACTTGTAAATATATCATCACTTCTAATTTCGAAAAGATTCGTTTTTATATAGAAACTTCTGATGAATTAGAAGAGTTCAATTTATTTACATTAACCAAAAAAGAATTTGAACTGCTCTATTTATGCATTCATAAAGATAATTTACTAAACAATATTCCTTTAGCCATAAAAAAGGATTCTATAGTAGTTGAAGAAAGTATTACTAAAAAATTCTATACTGATTATTCTTTGTTTAAAAGAGAGTTGTTTAGAGATTTGGTAAAACAGAATCTAAAAAATGCAGTTTTTAGAACAGAACTACAAAAAGAAGATACAGACACCGCAAAAAAGAAAATTAAATTAAGTCTCTTTAAAAAGTCTCAAAAATTAATAGATCGGTTTCTATTCATATTCTTTGCAGAAGATAGGGGTTTGTTACCACCAAACTCAACAATTAAAATTCTAAAAGATTGGAATCAATTAGCAGAATTGGATGCAGCAGTACCTTTATACAATCGTTTTAAGTTATATTTTAAATATTTAGACCAAGGTAGAGCTGGCACTAATAAAAAGGCTGAAATCTTTGCTTATAATGGTGGTTTGTTTAAACCAGACCCAATTTTAGATTCTTTAATTTTAGATGATGCTTTACTCTACAAACATACAAAAGCACTTTCTGAATACGATTTTGAAAGCCAAGTAGATGTTAATATTTTAGGACATATTTTCGAAAACTCATTAAACGAAATAGAAAGCGTAAATGCAGAAATAGAAGGTACAGATTTTGACAAACAAAAAACCAAACGTAAAAAAGATGGGGTTTTCTATACACCCAAATACATCACAAAATATATTGTAGATAATACGATTGGTAAATTATGTGATGAAAAGAAAGCCGAGTTTACAGTTATAGAAAAAGAATACAAACCCAATAGAAATAAAGATACCAAAATAAGATTATTAGCCAATTTAGAAAGCTATAGAACTTGGTTGTTACAAATTACCATTTGCGACCCTGCTTGTGGTTCTGGCGCATTTTTAAACCAAGCGTTAGATTTTTTAATAAAAGAACATACCTATATAGATGAATTACAAACCAAATTATTAGGTGGTGGTTTTGTATTCCCAAATATTGAAAATACCGTTTTAGAAAACAATATTTTTGGAGTAGATTTAAATGAAGAATCTGTAGAAATTGCAAAATTATCTTTGTGGTTACGAACTGCACAACCCAGACGTAAACTAAACAACTTAAACAGCAATATTAAATGTGGTAACTCTTTAATTGATAGCAAAGCAGTTGCAGGAGATAAGGCTTTTCATTGGGAAACTGAATTTAAACAAGTTTTTGAAAAAGGTGGTTTTGATGTGATTATTGGGAATCCTCCTTATGTTCAACTACAGAAAATGAAAAATATATCATTAGCAATAGCGAAGTTAGGATATAAAACTTATGAAAGTACGGGAGATTTATATTGTCTATTTTATGAAAAAGGAAATGAAATTTTAAAAGAAAAAGGAGTTTTAGGTTTTATCACTTCCAATAAATGGATGAGGGCAAACTATGGCAAAAGTTTAAGGAACTATCTTTTGAATGAAACTGCACCATATCAACTAATTGATTTGGGAAGCGGAATATTCGAATCAGCTGTAGTCGACTCTAATATCATTTTATTTAAAAAAAACAAAGTTAAAAACCACTCTATTCCAAGTATAGATTTGGCTAAAGAACATTTTATGTTTGACTTTATTTTAGACAAAAATAAGTTTATTAGAATTTTACCAATTGGAAACGAAATTTGGAATATTTCATCTTTAAATGAACAAAAAATTAAAGCAAAAATTGAAGAAAAAGGTTTGCCTTTAAAAGAATGGAATGTAAAAATGTATAGGGGTTTAACTACTGGCTATAACGAAGCTTTTTTAATTGAATCAAAACTGAAAAATTACTTCTTAAATGAGTACCCTGAATTAAAAGATATTATAAAACCTGCTATTAAAGGTAAAGAAATACATCGTTATTTTTTAAGCGAATGTGAAAACTATATCTTAAACATACATAATGGATTTAATAATACAAAAAGAATAGAGATTGATAAATATCCAAAAATTAAAGAGCATTTAGATAAATATTATAATTCTTTAGAAAAACGATATGATAAAGGTTCTACAGTTTATAATTTGAGAAATTGCGCTTATATAGATGATTTTTCAAAAGAAAAAATAATCTTTTCTAAAGCATCAAAAATACAGGCTTTTTCTTATGATACTTCTGGCTCAATAAATTTGAATACAAGTTATTTTTTAATTGGTGAAAACTTAAAATATTTGTTAACGATATTAAATTCAAAACTTGCAAATTACTCATTTCTAAAATTTTATCAAAGTGGAGGTATTCAGGGTGAAATTACTATTCAAGCAATTGAGAAAATACCTATTGTTAAAGCATCAAAGATGATTGAAGAAGAATTTGAATTAAAAGCAAATAATATTTTAAAAATTAGTGAAAACTATTATGGTTCAAAAAACAATTTCCAAACCTACATTAAACAATCTTTTCAATTAGAAAAACTATCAAAAAAACTTCAAAATTGGTACACATTAGAGTTTTCAGACTTTATAAAAGAAATTAACAAAGCCATAAAAAGCAACAAACAAGAAAAGCTTACCAAACTACAAGAAATGGATTGGATGGAAGTTTTTGAGGTTAAAAAAGCTGAAGCGCAAACCATAAAAACACAAATAGACCAAACAGACGCAGTAATAGATGCTATGGTGTACGAGTTGTATGGCTTAACAGATGATGAAATCTTAATAGTTGAAAACTCTTAAGATTCACGAACACATTTAAAACAATAAAAAAGTGGTGAGCTAAATTGCAATTGTAGAGAATAGTTAGCAAGAACAAACAGATTACTTCGTACCTCGTGATGACAAAACAAACGTCATTGTAAAACGTAAGTCATTGCGAAGAATGAAGCAATCTCACACAAGAGTAAAAACACAATAATAGAAAAATAACATACAGATTGCTTCGTACCTCGCAATGACAAAAAAAAACCTCAAAACGTAAAGTTTTGAGGTTTTTGCGGAGAAAGAGGGAGTTGAACCTCTTTATAATATATCTGAAAATCAGTTATTTACAAAATTTTATTTGAAAAATGACACCGATTGAGACACCGAATTTTACCTGTTAAAACACACTAAATTGTATGATATAAAAGTAACTAAAATTGAACGTATTTCAAAGTGATTTTTAAAGAAACTATACTAATAAATGAACTAGTTTTTCTGAAAGGTTATTTGGATATTTTAATCAATTCTATGAAGTTTAACTCTTTAGTGTTTTAGCCTAAAATCAAGTGCGAAACTTGTTCATATTTTATGCCTGTGTACTCACAAAATTCATCAATAGTTAAGAACTCTTTGGTAGTTTTATTGAGCTCTATTTTAATTTTATGCACCAATCTAACGCTTTGACGATAACTTTTACCAGTAATGATCTGAACGTCTTTTGGATAGATGCACACTCTTTGCATCTCTTTTTTCATATACTATCTATGCTTTTACTATATTGTTGCCTTACACCATCAATATACTCATTTTTAACAAACTTATAACCACTATTAATGACACTGTCTGCCATTTGTACCAGTGAGTGACATTTGGAACAAGCACTCCTTTTTTTATTGACCAAAACCTCTAATATTTGAGTGTATAATCATTAAAATTTAGAAATTATGGCAAGACAAAAAGGAATTATTAAATTAAAAGGTACTATTGGAGGTATTACTTTTTACAAAACAAAAGACGGCCATTTGGCCAGAGAAAAAGGAGGTATTGACGCCAAACGAATGGCAACAGATCCTGCATTTCAAAGAACTCGAGAAAATGGTTCTGAATTTGGACGCGCAGGAAAAGCCGGTAAAGCGTTAAGAGTTGCCATGCGTTTACTCTTATTAAATGCATCTGATAATAGAATGGTAAGTAGATTGCATAAATCTATGGTGAAAGTGATTCAGGCAGATACTGTCAGTTTACGTGGATTAAGAAACGTTATTGATGGAGAAGCAGAATTATTGACTGGATTTGAATTCAATATTAATGGAAAACTAGGTACTAGTTTGTTTGCTGCCTTCACCTCTACTATAGATCGTGTTGCAGGAACTTTGGATATTGACATTCCAAGTTTTACACCTGCAAATATGATTGCAGCGCCTAATGGTACAACTCATTTTAAAGTAATTACTGGAGGGGCAGAAATTGATTTTGAGAATGAAACTTCTGTGGTTGCAACTTCAGAAACTGCCATTTTACCATGGGATACCACTGCTACAGCTGTTATCAACTTAAGTAATGCTGTGACTGCAAATAGCACGCATCCGTTGTTTTTAGCACTAGGTATTGAATTTTATCAAGAAGTAAATGTGCAAATGTATCCTTTGAAAAATGGAGCTTATAATGCCCTTTCTTTGGTAAAAGTTGATGGAGGTGTATAATGGTATTTGTTTTACACAGAACCTATTTTCCTGAAGGTACGCAAGGAATACTTCTTTACCATGGTCAGTTTGTATGTTATACCATAGAACTTCCCTGGATTCAGAATAAAAGAAACATTTCTTGTGTTCCTGAAGGTTTATATACTTTAAAGAAACGCTACAGTCAAAAATTTAAACATCATATCCATTTACAAAATGTACCTGGTAGAAGTTTGATTTTATTGCATCCAGCAAATGATGCGATTAAAGAATTAGAAGGCTGTATTGCACCTGTAAGTAATCATACAGGGATTGGAAAAGGAAATTCGTCAAGAAAAGCATTACATAAATTAACGAGTTTGGTTTTACCAGCACTTGCTAAAAATACACACGTGCAATTGCGAATTACCTCTTCCCTATCCTATTTTAAAAGTCAATTATTCATTTAAACTATTTTATTATGAACATTCAAGAACGTGCAAAAGCACCCACACCTAAATTTTTTAGAGTTTTAAGAACCATTGGTTTGTCTTTATTAGCAGTTAGTGGAAGTCTTTTGGCTGCCCCCATTACATTGCCAGCTGCAGTAATCACTGTTGCAGGATATGTGGCTGTTGCTGGAGGTGTTATATCTGCAGTGAGTCAAGTTACGGTTAAAGATACCGAAGAAAAAGAATTAAAAAATAATACTAAAAAGAATTCGGGACCATGAGAACAGACCTTCACTTAAAAGTTGGAACTGCATCTGGAACTTTATTAAGTATAAGTCCTGTTATTTTTACCCAAGACATTGTAAAGACTATTATTTTAGCAGTGGTTGGAGCAACTGTCAGTTTTATAGTTTCCCTACTCTTAAAAAAAATTACAAAACGTAAAAGAAAATTTTAGAATCATTAAAAATGATCCAGAAATAAATTCAAGACAAAGTTTCAGTTTGGATGTGGTAACCTTTACTGAATAGCTCCTGTGAGATTCTGACATAAATTAAGAACAAGCTTCAGGAACATAAAAGTTCGATCTAACGATTGGACTTTTTTTATGTTTTAAAACAATATAACTTTCAATAACAATCCATTTTGTTTTGCCAACTGAATCATATTCTTAGTACCTCTGCTCTTTCCATCCCAAAAAGCAATTAAAGCATCTGCAGCAATAGCCATTTCTTTATTTCTTTTTGGTCCTGCTGCTTTTCCATATGTATTCCATGCTGCAGGAAATCTCACAATGTTAAAACCTTTTTCATTTGCAAACTGAATGCCCAATTTATCTGCTCCTTTATAATGACAACCCGATACAATTTCGATTTTTTTATAATCCTGAAGGAATTGGTTGCATTCTTTTTTTAATTTTTGATAATTGATGAAGTTTCTACTTCCAGCTATGATTACTTTCATGATTTGGTTGGTGGTTTTATTCCTTTTCATTTTTTCTTGATAAAAAACGAAACAAAAAATCAAGACTCACTTTTATTTTATTTGAATTCTACTTTTTATTTCATTTTCGAACCCAGACCGCAAGCTCTTTGGGTTCTCTGAATTTCACAAAAATTGAATTCTTACAAAAAATAAAATAGGTCGGTTCGGATTTTCCATAAAGAATGGATATGCTTTAGATTTTGAAATAGTTGTCAATTGTTGCTGCAAGTTTTCTTCAAAAGCTGTGATTTTTTTAAGCTTTTCAACTTTCATTTGCCATTGTTGTGCTTCATAATTTTGCAAAGCAGTATTGATTACTTTTTTAGCATCTGAGATACCAATAAAAGGAATCACTGATCCTTTTAAATAATAGGCAAAGAATTGCCCTACTTTTAAGGATAAACACAAGTAATACAGGGATTCTCTTTTTGCTTTTGTTTTTACAGTAATTACAAAGCAATTTGGACAAGGTTTGTGTAGCGGTTTTCCGCTATTTAGCCCTTTGTTTAAGATAAAAAAATGTGGTGCTTTGTATGTGCGTCCGAGTTGGTGTGTCTTGATTTCAAAATTTTGCATAAGTATCCATTTTTAAGGTTCAGATTCTTTTGCTATTTTTTTGCTCATAAAATTTTGGAAAGGAAAACAACAAAAAGAAAGCTGTTTTTTAAATGGTGAGGCTAGACTATCAAGGTTTTTGAGAAAAATACTACCAACCACTAGCCTGTTGACTTTTTAATACTGAATTTTTTAGTTGGTGGAGATTTTTTTCAAAACCCGAAGAGCTTGACCTTTATAGGCTAATAGCGATGGATTTACAATGACAAAATTTTGATATCGTTGTTTTTTTAAGTTGAGATTAAGAGATTCTGAAACAGGTTCGCTGCACAGGGAAGCATTTGTTTTGCTGTCTTTTTTTGTTTTTCTTTTTATCCTATTATTTTTACTATATCTAAAAACATATAAAAACACTTTTAATTACTAAACTATATCTATATGCATATAATTTAGTATATTTACCTAATTTTATATCTAAAAGCATATAATGAAACTATTATCAGAATTTGTTAAAAATCGTAGAAAAGAAGTACACCTTACCCAAGAGGAGTTTGCAGAACGAGCAGGAGTTGCTTTGACCGTTATCAGAAAAATAGAACAAGGTAAAACCAATTTAAATTTAGAAAAAGTAAATTTAGTTTTAGCGATGTTTGGTCATGAGTTAGCCCCAATAGCAAAAAAAAGCATAGACGATGAGACAAGGTAATGTATATTATAAAGAGACACTTGCAGGTATTATTCTGGAAACTGCAGAAGGAGATTTTGTTTTTACATATGATGCTTCTTATGTAGCGCATCATCCTAAACAATTTATCACGTTTAGCATGCCTGTAAGAATGGAACCCTATACAAGTGATCGTTTGTTTCCTTTTTTTGAAGGATTAATTCCAGAAGGATGGTTGTTAGAGATTGCTACAAAAAACTGGAAAATAAAAGCGAATGACAGTATGGGCTTGCTTTTGGCCTGTTGTCAAAATTGTATCGGAGCTGTTAGTGTTATCCCTATAAAAGAAAACGATGAAGTCTAAAAAAAACTGTTTGTATTGTTACAACACATTGACCACTGAAACTGATTTTCATGAAAAATGTGCCTTGGAGTTCTTTGGTACCAAAGAAGCTCCAGAGATTCCATATTGTCTTGAAGACATGGGTACTTTAGCAAAAAACGTTGTAGAAAGAAGTATCGCAATACCAGGAGTACAACCCAAACTATCGATGTCTTTGGTTACAAATTTAGAAGCTAAAGAAACCTCTAGATTTACGGTTGATGGTGCTTTGGGAGGACACTACATTTTTAAACCACCTACGCCACAATTTAAAGAAATGCCAGAAAATGAACATTTGACGATGCGTATTGCAGCTGCCTTTGGATCGAACGTTGTACCCTCTAGTTTGATACGACTTGCTTCTGGAGAACTTGCTTATATCACTAAAAGAATTGATAGAACTCTTGAAGGAGAGAAAATCCATATGATTGATTTTTTTCAAATTACAGAAGCTTTTGAGAAGTATAAAAGTTCTATGGAAAAAATAGGTAAAGCCATTGGGCAGTATTCGAGTAATACACAATTGGATAAAATTTTCTTTTTTGAATTGGCCCTGTTTAGTTTTTTAACAGGTAATAATGATATGCATTTGAAGAATTTTTCTATGATTGAAGGAATTTCTGGTTGGACATTGGCCCCAGCTTATGACTTGTTGAATGTGTGTATTGTTTTACCAGAAGACACAGAAGAATTAGCACTTACCCTAGCAGGAAAAAAAAGGAAGTTAAAAAAAGAACACTTTGAAAAACTGGGACAGCTTTTAGCTTTAACAGACAAACAAATTAAAGGCGTTTTTAAACGTATGTTTAAAAATAAATCGAAAGCAATAGAATTGATCAACACTTCTTTTTTATCAAATGAAATGAAAACAGCCTACAAAACTATTTTAGAAAATAGATACCAAAGAATTGAATAGTTCAAACTAATTTAGATGGAAAAAGCAATTACGTGGAAATAATTAAAGACGAAGTACCTAGTGCGCTGGCAGCAGCGAGAATAAGTGTGTAACTTTTTATTTGTACTAACTATTTTTGTGAGGTTTTATTAAAAGCGAATGCTACTACTAGTCTTTTACATTACTACATTCTTACTTTTTTAAATGATTATTTTTAAAGTTCTTAACGCATTTGCTTTTGGTGAAAACGGTATTTACTGCATTGCTGTTCAAATAAAAAGTTTTACTCTTATTGGCTTTTTTTGATTTTATAGGTGCTTTATAATTTGTCTTTAATTTTCTAATTTTAGTTATACAATTATAAAGTAGAATTTATAGTACCCTTAAGCACTTATAAAAACAATGCATTAAAGACTGAATGTTGTTTAAATATCTAAATGTTATTATTAATAACGGATGTGCGCGTTGGATGTGCGGCTATTTTACATAATGGCGTTATAGTGCCTGGAGTTTTTTACGGAAGAGCCCTATAACTGCGCATTATGTAACTTAGCTTTGAAGAATTTTGTGTTTTGAGGAAATAATAACCGATAAAGAACTATATGATCTTTATTAAAAAAAATGCTTTATAGAGTTCATGGTATTTTTAATTATTGAATTTCTACATTCTAAGGTTTAGGAAACTTGATCCATTTTTTTTTATTATTTATACATTTATTAATTAAAAAATTATTTCAAACTTTTAATCATTTCAAGGAATTTTGATTTATCCACTTTTCCAACAGCATAATCAATCACTTTTCCTGAAGGATAAATAAAAATGGTTGTTGGTGTTGCACCGATATTATATTGCTTTACTAGCGCTTGAGAATTCGGATCATCAATATTAATTTCTAGAGATATAATTTTCTCATCCATAGCTTTCTTAACTTCATCATCAGCAAAAACTTGACGTTTCATTATTTTACAAGGAGAGCACCATGTCCCTGTAAAGAATATCATGATATTTTTGTCTGAATTGACAGCAAGCTTTTGTGCGGACTCAATGTCATCTGTCCAAGTTATATCGTTGGATGACGCATAGAATGAATACCAAGCATACCAAAGCGAAACAACAAGAAAAGTGAGCCAAAAAAATTGCCAAAATGGGTGAGATTTACGTTTAACAACCTTGGGTGCATTGTTTGATGTGTTTTCAGAGTGATTCATTTGTTTGTATTTTTAATGTGATATTTGTTTTTTTTACAGGTTAATACTTTGGAAAATTAAAATTACCAAGCCGTAAAACCTAAGAGGTAAGTTGATTTATAATTGTTCCTTCAATCCTTTTTTCCAAAAGTAAATTCCAAAAATGCAGGTAACAATTGCAAACATAATTCCGTTTTCGCCAAGCCATTGCTCTGTTCCTTCAACTTTTATGGTTAGAGGTGGCATTATTTTTTGAATGTATACATTACTGACTGCATGAAAAATTACTGCTGGCCATAGACTTTTAGACTTAAACGTGTAATAAGTCATGATAAATGACATAGAAACAATTACGATAGTGAACGTTGTAAATTCTAATAGGACATTGTTACTATAGTAAACTAGCAATGGCCAATGCCAAAAAGACCATATCAATCCGCTAAAAATTGATACACCAGTAAATGAAAGAACCTTTCTTAATTCATAGATAAAAAATCCTCGCCATCCAATTTCTTCCCCTAATGTTGTTGCAGAGGCTCTAATAACCTCTATAGTTGCTAACAACATAATAGCTATGATCGTTATTGATGTTGGGTTTAAAGTGCCTATGCCAAATAAGCCAAGTTCTTTTCCCCATTCTGTAATGGCTTCGCTATTGGCTAAATTTCCAAAACCGAAAATCCAAATAAGCACATAAGTGATTATACCATATAAGGCAGGAACAATATAAGACCATCGGATATATTTCCAATTTCCCCAATTCCAATGTAGCGATGAAATATTACGACCTTTTATTTTTAGGGTAATAAATGCAGCAATTGCAGGACACCACATGATAGCTCCAACATATATTCGTGATGGATATAAATTAACTATGGCATAATGAAAAGGTGAACTAAGAAGAAAAACGATTGCAAGAAATAGAAAGATTGTTTTCCAAGTTTTATTTCTTTCTATGGATCTTTCTTGAATTTGTGTTTTCATGCTATTTTTGTTTTTTTACTATTTTATAAATTCTTTTATTGATAATTTCTGACAAATTCCAGTTATATAATTTAGGATCGGTAGTGTTGTAGAATGTAATAATCACAGCATCAATATCTTTATGGTATTTTGCGAAACTTTGATATCCGGGAACCCAACCATCATGCTCAAATTCATAAATAGAAGCATAGATTTCTTGCTCACCGTCATCAAACACAGCACCATTATTTAACGCTCTAAGAAAAACACCGACATCTTCTGCAGAGGCGTGCATTCCATAATCGTTTTCTTTGACATCATAAGGATAGCCAATGTGATATCCACTCATTACATTATCAATATTTACTTCTTTAAGCGAACTATATGTATTTTTTAAGCCTAAAGGACTCAAAATTTCTTTTTTAATGAATTGAAAATTGTTAAAACCTAATTCGTTATCCATTATTCTATTAATCAAAAGGTAGTTGGTGTTGCAATATTCATAATCTTCACCAGGCTCAAAATTTGCAGGTTTACCTTTTATTAAAGCAAGATTTTCATCATAAGTTCTTACTGGATTTTCCCAAAATTTTGGAGTATCTGTAAAATTGGGGATACCACTTTTATGCTGAATCATTAATCTTAACGTAATTTTATTTGCATTTTCGATTTCGCCATCAAGTTCTGGCAAATATTCTGCTAAAGTTTTATCAAGAGAAAGACGTCCTTGACTTACTAATTTAGTTACAGCAACGGCATCATACAATTTACTAATACTAGCAATTTTATATAAAGCATCCGTTTTTGCAGGAATTTTAGATTCTCGATTATGCCAACCTGAAGCAAAACTTTGCGATTCTTGACCTGCTTTATCAATATAAACAATCATTCCTTCAAAATCATAACCCATGGCCTCATCTAACTGTTCTTGAACTGTGTCAGGAAGCGGTTTCCCCCAGGCCTTTACCAAAGTCCATGGTACGAATGTTAAAGAAAATAAACTGGCAAGAATAAGTAATAATTTAAGCATCTGTTTTGTTTTGTTTTTTTTCATGAGATTTTATTTTTAAGATTGTTTTACTTTTAACGAGAATTTGTTTAATATAACACGAGTATAATACTTTTCTTAATTAAATCAAAAGCGAAACAATAAACGAATCTAAAATCAAACATTTTTCAATTTGTATTTCGTATTTCTGTAAACGTATTCTTCAGGTTTTTTAAGGATTCAATTGCATTGGTATACGCCTCTTGATTTTGAGCAATTGTGGTCATTCTAGTTAGCACCATATTTTCAAAATAAATATCTTTTCCATAACTTTCTGAAGTAATACCCATATTTCTAAATTGAACGTTTGGCATCAAAAAATTCTCATAATAGGCCTCGATTGCCTGTTTTTCTGAAGCTTCAAGTTTTTCTATGGGGTTGAATGTTTCGTATGTTTCTGAGATTATGTTACGCAAGTTCAAATCATCAAATAATTTTAAATCCCCAGAAAACTTTAAATTCTCAAAGGTAATCATCACTGGGTAGAATTTTTTTGAGATAATTAGGTAAAAAGATTTGGTTGCTAATTGGGGGTTATCGTATTCTTTTTTTAAAAGTATTTGGAACATCGTATTTAACTCTTTCAACATTTGATTTGCTTGATCATTTAGAATGGTTAGCTTTTGTAAATTATGATCTGCTTCATCATTTAATTGAAGAATGTAAGAGTTTCGCAACTCTAATTTCTTTTCGTTATTTGAATGTTCATTAATTGCCAAAGCAATAAGAATTCCTACAATAACCAAAATGATTTCTCCAGCTGCATAAGCTAAATAGGCACCAAATTTATTTTTAGTAAGCATTTTCAGTCTATTTTTTCTAAATAATTTTATCATCGTTTATGAGTTAAATTGGGTTATTACGCTTCAGATTTGATATTCGATCTTTTCAACTTTTTTGACTCACCAATTTTAAATTCCCATTTCAAACCAAATAAAGGTCTCAGGAAAGCAACTCTTTTTAAGATGAATTCATAAATCAAGAAACAGAAAATAAATGTGAAGGTTGTAATTCCAATAAATTGTAAGATAGGATGCAGCTCTAATGGTAACATTAATAACGCACCTGCATATAAGACAAACATGTGAATGATATACACAGGATAAACAGCAGCACTCAAGTAGCTAAGTAATTTACTAGATTTATTTAGGTAGCTATAACCAAGTCCAAAGACCCCTAATATCCAAGAGATTGATTCTATAGAAGTAAGGTACATGTTTAATATTGACTCAAATCCTGTAAAACGAATTACAAAGAGAATCGTTGCCAAACCAATATATAACCATTTCCATTTTGCAACTGTTTGCCAAAAGGAGGCTCCGGTATAGACAAAGATGTATCCAAAAAGGAAGGCTAGAAATCCTATAAAAAATCCGTGCCAGTTTTCTGCATACATCTCAAATAATTGTGGTTTTACAAAAAATACTTCTAACATAAAGAAAAGCGATATAGAGATTGGCCCCATAGCATAACTCATAACTTTAGAAACTATTTTTTTAAATTTACCATCGTCGTTTTTCTTTAAATAAAAAAACAGCGGAGACAACAATAATACATAGACAAAAATATTTCCTAAAAACCATAAATGCCCCATATGCGGAAAATAGCTCAATGACATATTATAATGCTCTTGAAAAATATACATATGTAATGGTGTAATGGCAAAATATCCAAAAACAAACGGCAAAAGAATTCGTTTAGCTCGCTCTACCAATAACTGCTTCCAATTTCTTTTTTTCGTGGCAAAATACAGACCCATTCCTGATACAAAAAATAACAGAGGAATTCTCCAAACATTCAGCATGGTCATTGGTTTCCATAATCCTTCTAACGCTTCTTCACTTCGAATAAAGCCTATAAACATTGCCCAAGGTTGAAAAATAATGGCTATATGGTAAATTAATAGTAAACCAATGGCTATTACTCTTAGCCAATCAATATCGTATCTTCTTTCTGTTGTCATTGTATTTTGTTTTTATTGTAACATCATAGCAACAACAGGTCTTGCTTTTTGCAATTCATCAAAATCTAATGTAAAGCCCATTGGTTGTAATTGTTGAGTTAACATTTCATATATAGGTTTCATTTGAGCGAAGTCGGTCATTACTATTTCCCTAGGTGTAGCTCCAAAATTATTACGAACCGTTTTATCTGCTTTGGCATCAATTAATAATTGTACAATTTCTATTCGTCCAAAAAATGCTGCAGTATGCAAAGCTGTACCTCCATCATTATTTTTAATAGTTAAATCTGCGTCAGCATTGATTAATGCTTTTGCGATTTCGGTCTTATTGAATGTGGCTGCAGACATTAATGGTGTAGAACCAGACATTGCCTCTTTTTGATTGATATCAGATCCAGCTTCAATATGTTGTTTTACTGCTTCTAAATTTCCAGTGAGTACAGCTGCATGGATATCCATACTTGGCTTGGTTACACTTTTTGTTGTTTCAGTAGTTTTAACTGAGTTTGTTTTTTTATCAGATTGTGCACATGAACTTGTTAATAAAAGTGCAAGTAACAACATCTGAACTGTCATTCTAATTGAGGTGATTTTAAGTGTTTTCATAATTTAAATTTGTAATGATTAATAACTTTATTTTTGTTGATACAAAGATGCAACAAGAACTAAGTTTGCTTACAACCCTTATGTAGCCTTAAGTATAAAGTTTGATGATCAATTGAAAATTATGATGCAGCGATATAAATTATGACGCAAACCGCTTTTTTTAACGGGGGATTTTTAAAAAAAATCCGTTTTATTTTAAAATAAAAATTGATACATTTGATATAGCACAAACAACATGTCTAATAGCTCTTACAAAGGAAAATTTATTGAACAAGCTGAATCGTTTATTTTAGAGAACCTATCTGATGAACAATTTGGGGTTTCTGAGTTGGCTGACATGATGCATATGAGTCGTTCCAACTTGCTTAGAAAAATAAAGAAGCAAACAGAACTCAGTGCAAGTCAATTTATACGTCAAGTTCGTCTCCAAAAAGGAATGGAATTACTTAAAGAAACAGAATTTACTGTTTCTGAAATTTCCTACCAAGTTGGGTTTAGTAATAATTCTTACTTTATAAAATGCTTTAGAGAGCATTATGGATTTTCTCCTGGAGAATCTAGAAAAGAAACTATTGAAGAACCAGAAGTTGAAATAGAAATTGAACCAGAAAAAATTGAAGCTGAAATTTTTGTTGAAGAAGATAAAACAAGCTTTTTTAAAAAATATCGCAACCCAGTTGTTTTGACTACTATTTTAATCATTGCTGTTGTTTCGTACTTGTTTATTCAAAACAATAGTCACAAATCAGAAGTAAGTTTTAACGATTCTAAGAAGTCTATAGCAATTTTGCCTTTTAAAAATATGAGTAGTGATTCTACAAACTTGTATTTTGTAAATGGACTTATGGAATCTACACTTAACAACTTACAAAAAATAGAAGATTTAAGAGTTATTAGTAGAACATCTGTTGAAAAATATAGAAATACGAATAAAACTGTAATAGAAATTGCTGAAGAATTGAATGTTGCCTATTTATTAGAAGGAAGTGGACAACGTATTGGAAATCAAGTTTTACTAAACATTCAATTAATTGATGCTTCTAATGATATGCCAATTTGGGCACAACAATATAACAATAAGGTTGTAGATGTATTCTCATTGCAAAATACGGTTGCAAAAAAAATTGCAGAAGCCATAAAAGCAAAAGTAACACCAGCAGAGTTGCAACAAATAAATAAAAAACCAACAGAAAACATATTGGCTTATGATTATTATTTAAAAGGATTAGAAAATCAAAATGAGCAAAGTGAAGCAGGTTTAAATAAGGCCATACTGAATTTTGAAAAAGCTATAGAAGAAGATTCAAAATACGCTAATGCACATGCTCAAATTGCAATTTGTTACTATTATTTAGATGTTAATAAAATTGAAAAGAAATATTTAGACAAATTAAATGAATATGCAGACAATTCCTTGTTGTATGACTCTACCTCTGAATTGTCTCTGATTGCAAAAGCGCTATATTATATTAACGCAAACGAATTTAGGTTAGCAATACCTTACCTTGAAAAAGCACTAGATTACAACCCAAATGCTTCTTCTGTGGTACTAATTTTATCTGATTTATATGCTAGAGTTGTTCCAGATACAAATAAGTATCTTACGTATGCATTAAAAGGAATAAAATTGAATGTAGAAGCTAACGATAGTATATCTAAAAGCTTTATCTATCTAAACTTGAGTAATGCATTAGTGCAAAATGGGTTTGCTAAAGAAGCTTCAAAATACATTGAAGAATCTTTAAATTATAATCCTGAAAATCAATATTCTACTTACTTGAAAAATTTTATAGATTATGCTAATAACAAAGATTTAAATTCCTTAAGAGATAAAATGCTTATTGAGTGGCGAAAAGATACAACTCGCGCTGATATCACTCAAGAATTAGCCAAAACGTATTATTTTCAAGAGGAATATGAAAATGCATTGGTTTATTACGAGAAATATATTCATATACTTTCTACTAATAAAATTGACATATATCCTGCAGAGAACATAAAAATTGCTTATACCTATAAAAAAAACGGATTTTCTGATAGAGAGGAAGTATATGTTAATAAATATAAAGACTACTTAGAAAAAGATGAGTCAATTTACAGAGAAGCAAGTTTAGCGATGCTTTATCTTTATGAAAATAAACCAGATAAAGCTATAGAAGCTTACAATAAATTTAGTTTACAAGATGGTTTCCAATATTGGATATTATTGTTTCTTGAAGAAGATCCATTAGTTAAATCTCTTTCTACTCACCCTAAATATGATGAAGTTTTTCAAAAGATAAAAGATAGATTTTGGGAAAATCATAACCGTTTAAAAAAATCTTTAAAAGAAAAAGAATTGATATAGCTTATATGATTCAAAAATTATAGGTTGCTATAGTATATTAAAAAAAGTAAAGTTCCATAAAACAAACTCAAATTTAAAACTACAAAAAGAAAACGCTTTAATTTACTCAATTCAAAAGATTTAGAATTCCAGATTAAAATCAATAAATGAAATGGCATAAAGAAGAATCTTGCTATATCAGTATTCTCTAATACTAAACTCAAGATAATGGATATGGGAACAAATAATATGGTCCATAAACTTACATTGTAGATATTTAAAATTAAATGCTCAAAAATATTTTTCTTGAACTTTAGATAAACTAAAGTACTGAAAAGTGTTAGCAATACAATATTCAATGCTAAAACTGCAAAATGTGAGGAAATATTGTTAACTGTTAGTGACAGCCCCAAAAAATTATTAAAGAGATAGTAATTTATTAAGAGTGATAGAGAGGCTATTGTAAAGAATTGAAAAGGTGTAAAATAATATTTTCTAAATCCGTTCCAGTAGTTGGAAACTATTGTTTTTGGATTGGTCAGTGCAATTTTTATATTCATAAAAATAGACTTTTCTAATGAAAAAAAACTTTCAAATAAACCCCATAAAATTGTGATACTGGTAACTCTACTATCTTTAAAGTATTGACCACAATTTGAGCAATATTTTTCACTTATTTGATTTGAGCAAACTGAGCATTTCATATTGAATTATTTTAATTTTGAATGAGATAGTTGAGGTTATTCTGATATGAGAATAACCTCAACAGTTGAAATGATGCTTACAAATCCAGTTCTATAGGTTTAACTTTTTCAAATAAATCAGTAATTACATACTGAAGAGAAACTGGTGTAACTTCTCTGAAATATCCAAGTAAGTCTTGAGTTGTTGCATATCTATCAGTCTGCATTTTTAGTTTTCCGTTTGTTGTATTCCAATCTTCTAGAAAACGTTTTAATGCTAAATTCACTTTCTTTTCTCCTATCGCTTTTTGAAATTCATACATATTGATTGCTCCTTTTGCATAATAGACATAATCTTGATTTTCTACTAGAGCAAGAGATGGTTCTTCTTTACTTTCTTTTTGTATACCTTCTTTATATTTATCCATTTGAAGCGTTAAAAACTGTTGCACTTTTTCTTCAGAATACTGTTGCTTTAAAACCATTATAGCTGCATATTGAGATAAAGTTTCTAATACCATCAATTGTCCTTGCACATTCGCAGCTTCTACTTGCATTGCAAACCATTGGTGTGCTACTTCATGCGCAGTCACATAAAAAGCCATATCAACATCTTTTTCGTCATCTATATCTAACACAAATCCAATAGATTCCGAAAAAGGAATCGTTCCAGGAAAAGATTGTGCAAATGTTGCATAACGTGGAAACTCCATAATACGCAGTTGTTGGTATTGATACCGACTGAAGTTGTTACTATAATAATCTAAGGATGCTTTCATAGACCTCATCATTCTATCGATGTTATACTTATGTCCTTTTTGATAATAAATTTCAAGGTCAACAGGCTCAGTAATCCCCTTATTGTTTGTCATCCATTTGTCTTTTTTAATTTCATAATCTGCAGAAACTATGGCGTAAAAATTAATAATTGGTGTAGTTGTTTTATAATGAAAATAATTACGATTATTATCTGTCCATTTTCTCAATAAATCTCCAGGAACCAAGGCTGTTTGATCTTTGGATGTACCAATAATCATTTCAAAATGAATCCCATCAGAATCACCACCAGATCTCGCATTCACTAATTCTTTAGGGTCATCTATGTTCGCTTTTCTAGATCTCTTTGATAAATTATGCTCTCTTCGTTCATCTTCATCTTGAAGTTCATATTTTTTATTGTAACCCAATGTTGGAAACTGTTCGTTATTGAAAAATGTACCATTGTAAACAATATTGCTATTAGAATTTCCTTGCTCAAAACCTTTGGTTGTAAAACTTTGCTTAAAATACATTTTTACAGAATCACAAGGTTGTAAAGCGTTCTTCAGGTTGAAAATTGAATAATCAAACTTTTTATATTGATTATTCCTCGTAAAACCACCTTCGAAAGAGATACTGTCTATCGTAACATTTTCTTCCAAAAGTTTTTGAATATGGATGGCTTTTATGTTTTCAATTGATGTGTTTTTTAACATATAGTAGCCTTCTACTTTGTAATCTCGTTTAGAAGGATACAGCTCTAATTGTAAGTTTACATCTACTATTTTTGGTTGCGTTATATATTCAAATTGCTTCAATTCTTTTTCATAGGCTACTCTGAATTCAGTAGCTTCAGAATTGCTCCAATATTCATTTAAAATATTCGTATTGTAAAATATAAATCCTCCAATAATAATAAAAGTAAAAAGAATGATGTCAGTAAATTTTAAAAGCGGTTTGCTAAACTTATACTTAGCAATTTTTATTCGTTTTATTAAATTTGTTTCATTTCCTCTAACAGAAATCAAAGACCCTATAATTAACAATAGAATTCCGAAAAGAAACCAATACAATTTGATGATTAAATAGGGTTGTAAAAAATGCCCATAACCATTCATATCTGAATAAGCGCCTAAGGAACTTCCTCCAAAAAAATGTAAATCATGATCAAACCCTAATACAGCAATAGCTACATTGACAATACTAAATACAATCACCAAAATGATACCTACAAACTTATTATTTACTAAAGATTGAATAAAAAATGCTAAGCAGGTAAAAATGGATAATACGGGTAGAATTTCTAAAAAGAATCCATTGAAATAGACTTGAAATTCATAGTTATAATAACCACTTATCGTTTGGAATACTATCCCTGAACTAATTAAAGCAACAATTAATACTACATAAATTAAGTTTAAACCAATAAACTTTCCAGCTAACCTTACAAAACTAGACATGGCTGTAGCATCATAAATTAAATTCAGCTTTGCACCTCTTTCTTTCCATACTAATTCTCCTGAATAAAAAACAAGGATGATGATAAAGAAAAAATAAGACGTTTCCTGAAGTTCCTCAACTATGAAGTAGGTTGTAGGATAACTATCAACGCCATATACAGTTCCAAGATTTACAGAATTGACTATAATAATAATCATTCCGCAAATAACAATTCCCCAAAATGATGGCTGCTTACAAATACTAATAAAATAAAACCATGAAAACTCTTTTAATTGTGTCCATTTATATTGTAAACCATATTGTTTTTTAGCTTTAGGGATTTCTATATCACTATTTACATGGGCACTTTTAGCTACTAATTTTTGAACTTGTTTTCTCTTTGATTTCGTTTCTTTAACAATATTAAAATTGAACTTTTTATACCCATAGATTAGTGTAATGACTCCGAATAAAATCCAAAATAATTTGTTATATAACAATGCACCAATAAATTGAAGTTCTTGAGTGCTCTTTTCTAAGACTGTCCAAGATTTTGTAATATAGGTTGTTGTTGTTAATGAAAATGGATCAATAATAGCTTGCCAGAAATCATTGGTAATTGCTTTGGTTAACAAAAACACCACAAACAAAATAACACCCTGAGTATATACAACTATTAAATTTCTAGTTAAAGCTCCAGTTACAAAAAACAATGCTGCTCCAAAAAATAACGTTGGTAACGTTACCATTAGAAAGGTCTTTATATAAACAAATGCATTAAAAGCTAATTGCTCATCTGAACTAATCCAGGGCATAAATTCACCTAACATCATACCCAATATAATTCCTGTAAATACAAACAACAGAACAGTAAATGCTCCTAAAAACCTACCTAGAAAATAATCTCTTTTTTTAATAGGTGTAGAAAATAGTAATGACTCTATCTCGTACTCAAAATCTCGCAACACAGAAACTCCCATAATCATTGAAGCCAAAATCATACATAAACCAGTGATAGCTCCCATAGTTTTGGCTATTACTATGGGTGAATTTCTTTTCAGAAGCCCCATTTCTGAACCTTGAAAAACAAAATCTACACCAATAATTGAAAACAGAAATATAAATAAGAAGAACACATAGGTGTCTGGTCGTTTAATTCGATATTGTATTTCGAACTTAAAAATTTTATACCACATAATTATATAGATTTAGCGTTCGTAAAATTGAAAATTTCTGAGAAATACACATCCTCTAATTCTGCATTAATGGCTGTAAAACCCTCTCCAGGATTCGTTTCACTTACAATATGAATGGTAGGTTTCCCTAGAAATAATCGTTCACTGATCACCTGAAAGTTTTCTTTGTATAGGTTTAATTCTGATTTTTCGATTGTTTTTTGATATACTTTTCCCTTTAAACTTTCTAAAATCTCTAGAGGCTTTCCTTTTAAACAAACTTGGCCTTTATTAATAATTGCCATATTTGTACACAACTCCTTAACATCATCTACGATGTGCGTAGATAAAATAACCACTGTTTTTTCACCTAACTCACTTAATAAATTGTAAAAACGGTTTCTTTCTACAGGATCTAATCCTGCAGTTGGCTCATCAACAATTAATAGTTTAGGGTTGTTTACTAGAGCTTGTGCAATTCCAAAACGTTGTTTCATACCACCAGAAAAACCTTTTAAATTCTGTTTTCTGACATCATATAAATTGGTTTTATGCAAAAGTGCTTTTACCAATTCTTGACGTTCCTTTTTATTGATAATACCTTTTAATACCGCAAAATGATTGAGTAATACTTCTGCAGATATTTTTGGGTACAAACCAAATTGCTGAGGCAAATACCCTAAGACTTGTCTTAACTCATTTTTTTGTTGTAAAACATCTATATCACCTAATTTTATGGAACCTTGATCTGCTTCTTGTAAAGTTGCAATGGTTCTCATTAATGTAGATTTTCCTGCTCCATTTGGTCCTAATAAACCAAACATTCCAGTAGGAATATCTAAAGAAATATTTTGAAGTGCTTTAACTCCATTAGCATACGTTTTTGATAGATTGTCAATAACAAGTTCCATAGTATTTGTGTTTTTAATTGATTCGATACGCAAACCTATCTACTATTGTTAGTAAGAAAAAGAATCTGGGATACACTCCAAACTAGCTGTGACACAAACACTTTTAGAGGATATAAACGAACTTTATCACTATTAAATAACTATTTATCACTACTTAACTATTGTTTATCAACTAATTTGTTGGAGGAATTTTATTTAAGTAATATTGACGGATGAAGATGAAAATATCAGAAAATAGAAAGAAAATTATGAAGCGATTATTTAAATTAACGCTTGTAATTATAGGTATCATTATTATTGTATTTAATGACACCTTTGGTAAATTAGAAGGATTTGCAGAATTTATTGCATTCTACTTTATTATCGTATTTATAACGATTGCCTATTGGATTTTTAAACAAATAAAATCCATATTTAAGTTAAGGAACGAAAAAGAAAAAACAGAACTACTACATTTAAAAAGTCAGGTAAATCCTCACTTTTTCTTCAATACGCTCAATAATTTATATGGAATGATGGAGAAGAATTCCAAAGAAAGAGAAATGGTTCTTAAACTTTCTGATATGATGCGTTATAGTATTTATGAAGGCGAAAAAGATTGGGTAACCCTTAAAAACGAATTGGATTATTTACAAAATTATATAGAGCTTCAAGAAATTCGTTATCACAAAAAATCGGATGTACAATTCAATCATACTATCGAAAATCCTGATGCTAAAGTGATGCCATTACTTTTTATCATTCTACTAGAAAACGCATTTAAACACGGTTTGGAAAATTTGGAAAAAGATGCATTCATTTATATTGATTTTACAGAGAGCAATAATGAAGTTCAATTAGTCATTGAAAATAATTTTGATTTGCAACAAACAAAGAATCAAGAAGGCATTGGTTTAAAAAATCTAAAACGAAGATTAGAATTAGTTTACCCAAAAAGGCATTCACTTTCTTTTGACATTAACAATAATATTTATAAAGTTACACTATCTTTAACCTTGAAATGATGAAATATTTAATTATTGATGATGAACATATTGCCCATAAAATTATTATGGAATATTGTGAAATGCTTCCTCATATGCAATTGCAGAAAAACTGTTATAGTGCTTTAGAAGCTTTGGAATATTTGAACACGCATCAAGTTGATTTGATCTTTTTAGATTTAAATATGCCTAAACTAAAAGGTTTTGATTTTTTAAAGACATTGACAAATCCTCCAAAAGTTATTGTAACTACTGCTTATAGTGAGTTTGCCATTGATGGTTATGAGTTAAACATTGTAGATTATTTATTAAAACCATTTCGTTTTGAGCGATTTTTGAGTGCTGTTAATAAAGTAACATCTTCTGACACTAATAAAATAAGAAAAGAAAGTAAAGAGGTTGTAAAGCCTAAAGGACAACATATCTTTTTAAAACAAAATAGTAGTCATATTCAGGTAGATGTAGACGATATTCTATTTATTGAAGCTTCAGGCAATTATACCAAATTTGTTACTAAAAATAATACAATTAGTATTCGTGAAAAAATATCGGATACCATCCAATTGCTTTCTGATAATGATTTTCTTCAAGTTCATAAGTCATTTGCCGTTGCAAAAAAGCACATCGCTAGGGTAGAAGGTAATAGAATTTTTATTGGCGATCACATTGTACCTATTGGTAAGCTATATAAAACAAATATTAATCAACTTTTTAAATAATCTTTAAGATTCATTTAAAAAATTTGTGCTTCAGTAAAACTATTTTAATTCGTGAAAAAATCGAAAATATTACTCAAAGCACCTGTTTTTGCTTTAAAGAATTCAGTATAAGTACATTTTTTACAAGTCACTGACGTAAATTTTTTATTTTGTACATCAAATATTTTCGACAACGTACCACCTGTGGCTCTCATTTCTCCAATTTCATAAGTGGCATTATCACACTTCGGACATTTGTATTTCATAGTTTTATATTTTTTGAGTTGATACTATATGGCTGTAAAATATTAACGCTATTATTCATTGCCTTTTATTTTAAAAACTTAAATCGAGGTCTATATATCACCTCTTTTTCATTGTTTATTCTAAGTGTGTTGATCAATATTAAAATTAAATTGGCGACATACAAAAAGCCAATAACTATAAAAAATGTACTTAACGTTATTTGGTCTGTGAGTCCAATTTTTGATATGATGAAAAATACTAGAGGGATAAAAAATAACAGTATGGTCCACGTGATTTCGAAATTGATTAAATCTTTACCCAGCTTATCACTGTTTTTTATCTTACCTTTTTTTGATGTCCAAAGTATAAATGGAATTAAAATTCCTAATAATGGAAAAAACAGAAATGTTAACGCAGATAAATTGAGATATATTAAATATTTTTTATCTTCTTTTACTGACCAATCTATCAATTCATCTGGAATCACATTTAAGGCATTTGCTAAACGTTTTAACGACTCACCTGTTGGGTTAGATTCCCCCTTTTCTATTCTTTGTATCGTTCTTAAACTCAATCCAGATTCTTCAGCCAGAAATTCTTGAGACATTCCTCTTTGGTTTCTTAATTCTTTTACTCTTAAAGCTAAATAATTTTTATCCATTTTATAAAGATTTATTTTGAGTGATTGTTTTTCTGTATCTCATTATTGCTATCGTTATTGTGCCTAACAAAAATGCAGGAATCAACTGAACTAATGAACCATAAATTACATGATTCAATAAGGCATCACCAAAACTATCATAATACAGTCCATAATGGGTGCCAATTTCCCACTTTGTATCTATCCACCAAAGTATAGCTACTGGAATTCTAGAAATTGGAGAAAAAATAATCAAACTTAATAAAATGATTTGATAAGGTTTTTTCTCGTTAAACGTTTTAATACCTAAATATATGGCAAATCCTAAGGTAAGCCAAAGTAAACCAATTATAAAAATGGCATTCTCTGGTAATCCTATCAATTCTAAAGTATATCTTATTGGTGATAGAAATAATGATATTATTACAGGTACTTTTGCAAAATGTATCGCCTGTCGCAAAGTAGTTTTTTCGTTATTTTCCATATTAATTCTTTTTAGCAGTGATTTTACGACCAGATTGATTCATAGTTAAACTAATAACCTTCCCCTTTTCATTTGTATTAAAAGTGATTTCTGCATCTACAATTTTTACAAAAAAATGATTTTGAGTTTCGGCAAATAATTCGACCTTCTTGGTTTGACCTGGAGCTAATAAGTATAATTGATTTGTGTTATCCAATCCTATAGTAAGGTTTACATTTGGTTTAACCTCATAAGTACCTGTATAGTCACTTAATATTTCTGAAGGTACATCAATTGATTTTCTCTCAGGTTGATTATTCTCAACCTCTGTTATTTTATTATCGGGTAGATTTACAAATAATTCAGCAACTTGTTTCGCCACGTTATTTACATTCTTACAATTACAGTTGGTTAATGCAGTTATATACAGTTTCTCTTTAGGTAAAAACAGCGCAATACTGGTAAACCCCTTCGTGCTTCCTGTGTGGGCAATTACAGGAGAATTTCCCAGTTTTGAAAATCGAAAACCATATCCATAAGGTACTCTTTTTCCACTGTTTAATAAGGTTGGTGTCATAGCTTGTTTTATACTAGAAGCTTTTAAAAGTGTGTTTGAAAGTAATGCATTTTGCCATTTTAAAAGGTCCTCTGTGGTAGATAAAATAGCTCCTGCGGAATACGCTAAAGACAAATTTATATAATCTGATTTTACAAAATCATTTTGTTCAATGATATAACCCTTAGTAAGGTTGGGAATAACTTGTTTCATATCTCCACAGGATGAATTCTTCATTCCTATTTTATCAAAAATATTTTGTTCTATAAAATCACTGTAAGGTTGTCCAGAAACGATTTCAATAATTCGCCCTAGTAAAATATAGCCTGCATTACTGTATTTAAAACGCTCTCCTGGTTTGAATTCTAAAGGTTCATCTTTAAAATATGCAATAAGTTCTGTAGGTGACATATTAGTTTTAGAAATAAAACCCTTGTCACCAACAGGTGTTCTGTTTTTTATTCCCGAAGTATGGTTTAATAGATGATGAATGGTAATGTCTTTTCCAATTTCAGCATATTCAGGAATGTATTTTCCAATTTTATCCTCAACACTTAACTTACCTTGTTCTTCTAGCATTAAAATAGAAATCGCAGTAAATTGTTTTGTTATAGAGCCAATTTGAAAGACACTATTAGTTTCTAAAGGAGTGTTTAATTCTAAATTAGATTTTCCAAAAGCTTTACTATAAATGGCTTTTCTATCTTTGGCTACTAAAACTGAAATTCCTGGTTCTTTAGAACTGTAAGTTGATGAAACTACAGCATCAATTTTAGATTGATAGCTTTGGCTAAACCCAATATATGTAATAAAAAAGAAAAGGATACTTGTAAAATAATTGTTCATGTGTTTGTATTAAATATTTCGTTTACAAAATTAAATACAATACCCATAGACACTAGCGCCAAACTTATGACATCTTTATGACATCTGTGGTAATTACCTGAAATAATAGTACATGTGGACTTTATTTTAATGAGTAAGTAGAGTTTTTATAGTTTTTAAAGAGAGTTCCATATAGGTAAAGAAATACTACTGTTTCCTGTAAAAGTTATTGTAACTACTGCTTATAGTGAGTTTGTCATTGATGGTTATGAATTAAATATTGTCGATTATTTATTAGAACCATTTCGTTTTGAGCGCTTTTTAAAAGCCGTTAATAAAGTTGTTGATTCAAATAAAAAGGTAAAGAAACCAATACTTGAAGCAAGTGAAACTTTACCAAAACGTATTTTTATTCGTCAGAATAAATCTCCTATTCAATTAGAAATCGATACAATTTTGTATGTAGAAGCTTCTGGAAATTATACAAAAATCATCACTAAAACTGAAACCATTACGATTAGGGATAAAATATCTGATATTTTAGAATCATTACCAACAAATGGTTTTATCCAAGTACACAAATCATTTGCTGTTGCTACACAATATATCAATAAAATTGATGGAAATCGAATACATATTCAAGATCATATCATTCCCATTGGTAAATTATATAAAGCCAATCTTCATAAAATTTTGAATTAGAATTCATTTAGTTTTAATATCATTTAAATGTTAAATGTTAACTGCTAGCTGCCGTTGTTGCTGCTATTGACGCTGACATCATAACAACAATCATCGCTGTTATTTGTGTATGTATTTCTTTAATAGTAGTACTTAATATCTTATTTTCGGTATCAGAAACAATAGCTTTAATATTCTTTTTGCATTTTTTAAAGCGTTCTTTTCCGTAAACAATTCTATCCATATTGCAAGTATTTATAAGACTTACCAACATCAGTTCCTCTAGCGAAGGTTTTTTATGAAGTTCTACAATTTCATATAATCTTTTGCGTAAAGTATTTTCTGGTTTTGAATTTACGGTTGGGAATTTATCATTGTTAAATACCCATAAAAATTTCTGCTCTCTTTTTGCTAAAATTCCTTTTGATATTAATTTATCGAGCGTTTCCTTTTTAATATCACGTTCTTTGTTTCCAAACTTTTGAATCCAATATTTTAGAGAACGTTCTCTGTTTGAGTTTTTGATTAGATCTACATACTTGTTAAGAAAAGTATCATCAATTCTTTTGAAGTTATTTACAACGACTTTTTTGTCAACTATAGAGACACACTCTCTTAAGGAAAGTTCTAAAAATATTGCTCCAGTAAATCCGTAGGTCAATGCAAAAGGACCAGAATTAAAGCTTCCTTTTTCATCATCTAATGCTAATAGTAGAAATTTATCTATCAAATTTAAATCGGTCATATCTTAAGTTGTTTAATGCATTAGTAGTTCTAAATTTAAAATTGTTACATACTAATTATGTGTATTTTAATTTACTGGCTAGAAAGTCTAATATTTATTCTTTTACTAAATTTCATTTAGAAACCTTCCAAATTTTAACAGTTCTATCTTTACTTGGTGTTGCTATTCGTCTTCCGTCAGAACGAATGTCCATCCCTAAACCCATGCCATTTATTTACCCATAAAAACATGAGCTAATATTCAATTTATTAGTCTGGAATAACAATGAAGATGAGATCTAAAATTCTCTAAAAAGTGATTTCATTTATAAAATACACAGCACATATATATCAAAATCATATTTTTTTACTACAAATTTTTAGAATTTTAGTAAGGAATTAAAAAACCATAATTTTAGTATTCACCAATCAGACTTAGATAATTGTAACTAAGTTTATTTTTCTTTTTTTCCCTCTTAATTCAATAAAATTTAAAGGTTTAATTTCAAAATTTTTATTCTTAGAAATTAAATCAAAAACCTCTTTAGAAACTAAGATATCTACATTATAATGATTACACAATTCTTGTATTCTAGCAGTGGTATTCAGTACGTCTCCGGAATAAATGATATCCTTCTTAATAACACCAATCTCTCCAGCAATTACAAAACCGTAGTGCACACCCGCCTTAAACTCAGGAATAATTCCATATTTTTCTTTATAAACTGAGCCTAAATCAATGAGTTTTTTTTGAATGGCAATAAAGCAACGAAGGTAATTCTCGTGCCTAACTCCTTTTTGAACAGACCATGAGATTACAATTTCATCTCCAACGTATTGATATATTTCTCCTTCATAATTTAAAATAGTATTGGTTATGTCTGCATATACATCTCTCAGTAAATTAAAGTACTTATAATTACCTATTTTCTCAGCAATATTAGTTGAAGAACGCATGTCCATAAACATAAATATTCTCTTCTCTTTTTTAGGTTGATAGTAATTCCCTGACAGAAATTTTATTAAAATACCTGGGCCGAATTTATCATTTACTTGTAATAAAAAAAGTGTTAAAAGGGATATACTACCCCATAAAAAAAAATTCACCACCAGTGTTGGATTAAAAACAAACTTCAAGGTAGTTTTGAAAGTATCTCCAGAAATTCTGAGAAGCCCATATTCTCCAATAAGCATGATCATCCAAGCTACTAGAGAAACAAGTAAAAAAATTAAGATATAGGCTAATAAAGCAGTAAGCATAGCTAATTTAAATGATAGCCTATTGAATAATTTATTATTGACCCAAACAAGCAGAGCACCACCTAATACACCTGCAGTCAAACCTATTAATAGTGAAGTTAGAAAATAATTAATGAAATTAAATCGAGGGGAAACCCCCAGAGAAAGTGGGGAATTAATCGTGGTGTAATTTAAAACAAAAATAAAACCATTTAGAACCATGTAACCAATAGTAATAATTACTACCTTATTTATGTTCATTTTTAACTGTCGAGATATTTTCATAGATTATAATTTAACTTTTTTCCAAAAAAATAGTCATGTTTTTGTGAGAAGCTATTTTCAAGAACCTAGTCAACGGATAGTATTTTAAGTCTTAAATAGAATGTCTTGTATTTTTTAATCGTATTAAAATTATTGTAAAAAACACTAAAAAACCAAAAGACAGATAAACAATAACATCTTTAATAATACCATATAATGTAGTAACACGTTTAGTGGATAATGTTGCATACATAATTTTATCATTTTTATCAAAACTGCTCATTTGTGAAACCATCTCGCCATAAGGTGTTATCGCAGCTGAAAGACCAAAGCGCGTTGAACGCAGCACAGAGTGACCTTGCTCGACAGCTCTAAATGCAGCCATTTCAGTATGCAAAGGGTCAATACCCCTCCAATCACTTGAAGGTAAAACAACGATATCCGCTCCTAATTCCCCATATTCTTTTGCCAAATATGGAAAATCATAATCATAGCAAATTGCGGCTGCGACTTTTGTTCCTTTTATATCAGCAACTTTTAAAGGAGACTTTCCCTGTACTGCAGGTTCTCCGGGTACGGGTTGATGCTTGAGATATGTATGCGTAATGTTTCCTGACGAATCGATAAACTGGTACTTGTTCTCATACCTCAAGGGAGCTTGTGAAATAGGTAACACATAAGAAGCGACCAAAGTAATGTTGAGTTCAGCAGCTAGTTCTTTGATGGAGTTAATCCATTCCTGCTCATCTTCAGGCATTATAAATATAGCAGCTTCGTTCCACGATATTATTTTAGCACCACCTTCCGCTGCAGTTCTGGTTCGTTTAAATAATGCGGTTTTTGTCTGTTCAGTTCTTACCTTAGTTGGCAATGGTAAACCACTTGTCTTCGAATCTGTTCCAACTGCGGCAACAGTTATAGTGTCACTGCCATTGGCTTTGCTCATATCGTATCGGATGGAACCAAAAAAAATGAAAAGAAAAAGCATAATTAACGGAAGCTGAAATGTTGAAATAGCGGTTTTTCGTTTGATGATAATATTGGCAATTGAGACATTAACCCAATAAATCAGAAAGCTTAAACCAGCCAACCCAAACAAGGATACTGTTTGAATAAGTGATACATTGTCGTGCATGGTATATGCTGCTACTCCCCAACTGGCGAAGGGTGTAAAGGTGTATTGAATCCATTCCATAATAACCATAATGACAGGAAATAGAAAAAGCGCATATTTCTGATCTTTAAATTTGCTCCAGATCAAATACCCCGGCAGGTGAAATAAACTAATTGGAATCGAGTAAAGGATGACCATTGCCAGTGGAATTGGATCACTAATAATCTTCATGACAACAAAAGACCAAGCCAAAACCAAAGTCAGAAAAAAGGTTAATCTTGCCTTCCAGCCTTGTGTGAGACTTAGATAAATTAAAAATGGAACACTTGAAACCCAAGCCATAACTTCAATACTAAAGGTCATGTGAGTTAAGGTCATGGTAGCTACTCCCATTGCGAGATACCATAATGGATTAATTTTATTTACATTAAATCCTTGTTTGGTGGTACTTGAAAAGTTCTTCATCTTTCTTTGTTTTATTCACTACAAAGATTGATAACATCAATTATAAACCAATTAACATTTGTTAAAAGATACTATTTATGATGTAAGATCTCTACGAAGTCTGCTTAAAGATACATTTGTAATACCTAAATATGATGCAATATCTACGTGTGGGATAAGGTTTTCTAAAAAGTGATACTTTTCTCTAAAAAAAATGAGTCTTTCTTTGGCAGTGAATGAAGCTAGACCAATTTCTTTTTCAACTTTTGCAAGGAGTTCATTTTGTAAAACCATATTTCCAAACTCACGGATGTCAATGTGATTTATCATCAGCTGCTCGAACTTGTCTGCGTTGAAACTGGCTAGGGTTACCTTTGTAAGCGCTTGAAAGTTGAGGTGAGATATTTGATCAGCCGTTCTCGTTTTATTTGGAGAGAGCACTCCCTCATCAAGGAAAAAAGAGATTGTTATTTCTTCTCCATCTGGATTTAATAAAAAACTACGGCATATACCTTCAAAGACAAAGTATTCACTATTATTTTTTTTTCCTTTATCAATAAAAACATCCCCCTTTTCATAAACTTCAATTTCTATCAATTTGCTCACTAGATCTAGAGACCTCTCCGATATAGGGAATAATTTATTAATTATGGCTTTAGTGTTTTCTTTTATCTGATTAAAATTCATAACTACCTTTTGAACATTACAACATGCTGAACAACTTTCATGCTGGCTAAAGGCGAAGTTAAAAAATATAAAACGAATAGAAAATAGATAGCACCCAAAAAAGAGTGGGGGCTCTGAATTAGGCGCATCTATTAATGGATATACTTTTTATTTAGCTAATTTTATTTCATCTACACTTTTTCCACGTTCGTAAATAATTGCTAACATTTGTTTTTTCTCGTAATCTACATTCATTTTATTTTTAAACTTCAGCAAGTCTTCTTCAATACTATTATTTAGTAAGCCGGCAGTTAATGCAGATTTCCATTTTATCCCACCTTTAATCGTTTTTATGTATTCGTAATCAGAGATTGGTTTACTCATCACATAAACAGGAATACCCTCTATTTCATGAACAGTCGCAATTCTATCATTCTCTTCTGTTTTTAATTCAGAAAATTTTATTGCAGTCATTTGTTTTCCATGAGAGTAAATTACAGCATCAAATTCAATATTTCTATCTTTATAATGCTTTGCTAATTTTTTAATATAATTAGTTACTTTATCTGAAATGCTCTCATTAACTAAACCATAAGTTAGCAAAGAACCCCATTGAATTCCTTTTCCACTAGTTTTTAAAACTTTATATTCTCTTACTGGTTCTGCTAACAAATAAACCTCAATACCATTAACTTTTTGAACTTTAGATTTTTGCTGTGAAAAACAATTGATGCCAAGAACTAGCGTTAATCCTAATAATACTTTTTTCATTATTTATAAATTTTATTTATTTCTGCAAAGTTCTAAAGTCTTCCTAATACTCTTATTAACAAATGATAAATTAAACTGCATGAACTTGGAGATTTGATTGAGTTCCTTTTTGAATTAGATTGTAGTTTTAACTCCTAATAAGTTCGGAGTGATATTTTATATTTTATATTTTGGATTTTGGATTTTGGATTTTTAATTTTGGACTTTGTGATCAATGAAAGAAATCTTTTTCATTTAATCTTGGATTTCTAAATGGGCTTGTAGACTTCCAAAAAAATATTTTAAGAGAATTCATCGATCGTATATTATAGCTTTAAAACATCTAGAAACTGTAAAAAAACATGCTGTAATTATTGATGGAAAAGAAATTCCAATAAGTAGTAATTATAGAGAGGAATTTTTGAATGTGATTGAAAATATGAGCAAGCATAGAAATAATAAAGCTTAAGACTAATTTTATACTTGTTTTTCACCTCAGTTCTTTGTTATCCAACGTTATTTACTCTAGTTTTTTTTTAACAATTCATTTAATATTTTTGTTGACCCTTCACTACCTAATTCCACTGCTTTTTTGTAACTCTTTATAGCTTCTTCTTTTTTGTCATATTTTAAGTAAGCTTCACCAAGTGAATCCCATAAATTGCCATCTTCTGGGAATAACTTCACATTAAGTTTAAATAGTTCTAACGCCCAAGCAGGTTTTTCCTCTTTTTTCAATCTGCTATATCCTAGCCGATTTAGTATTGCATGATCGTTAAATTCATTATCAAGTTCTTTCTTTAAAAAATCTGGTAATTCTTCTGCATTTACAGATGGATTCGTTTTCATAAATTCATGAATTAATTCATAAATGTTTTTCGGAATTGGAGATGAATTATAGTTTTTATTAAAAATCATTTTACCTATATGTCTAGCAACGTTTTCTGATTCATTTCCTAAAAACGCATTTGTGATATAGATAACAACTACATCATCGTCTATAAATCTAACAAAATCTGCAAAATATAATCCATTACTGCCATTATGAGCAACTATTTTAGTTTCTCTATCACTTTTAGATATGGCCCAGCCATAACCATAAAATGATGTCATTTTATCATTTTCAGCTGCATATGGTGTTTCTTGGATTTCTCTAGTTTTGGATGTTAATACTACGTTGTTTTTTAAAGCAATATGCCATTTATATAAATCTTCAATGGTGGAATGAATATCACCTTTACCTATGCTATACCAATGTTTATCATTATCAGGTAGGTGTTGTTGGGTTGTTCCCCAATCTTCCCATTGCTCATCATTTCTATTATAGTAGTAGCCATGTGCAATTCTTTCTGTGTTAAAGTTGATGCTTTTATATCCTGTACTTTGCATTTGAGAAGGCACAAACAAATAATCATTTAAAAAAGAACTATACGTTTGTCCTGAAACTGATTCTATTATTGCAGTGAGCAAAATATAGTTGGCATTTGCGTATTGATGTTTTGTTCCAGGTTTTGAATTTAATTCTGGTGTAAAAAATTCATTTAGAAACTGTTCTTTACTAGCTTCATCATACCTAAAACTACCAGTTCTATTGGAAATTCCTGATGTATGTGTTAATAATTGATGAATAGTTATATCGCTTTTATCAATAGGTGTCTGTGAAAAATATGAACTTATTTTATCTGATGTTTTAATTTTTCCTTGTTCTACCAATTTTAAAATAGCTGATGCAGTAAATTGTTTCGTTACTGAACCAATATTAAAGACTGTTGATGGTGAATTGGGTATTTTATTCTCTCTATCTGCCCATCCATATCCTTTAGATAAAATAATTTCTCCCTTTTTAGAAACTAAAACAACTCCAGAAAAGCCATTTGTTACGCTTGCCTCCAAATAAGTGTCAATTCTATTAAAGAGCTCTTTATTAGTGTTTTGAGATAAAGAGCTTAATGTTGAAAGAGTTATGAAAGTAAAAAAAAATGCTTTAATAGATAAATTCATTTTGTGATTTTTTAATTGATTGATTGATTGATTGATTGATGAATCAGTCTGTCTGTTTTCTATTATTTTACAGTGCTTTGATTTACTCCTTTTACCAAAAGCCATATTCCAAATATTAATTCGAACAACGCACCAGGAGCCATCACTATCATCAGAAACTTGATAGGAAATTCTGGCAATAGTATTTGTAATGAAAAGCCTAAGAATACGGTAACGTAGGTGAATACTCCCCAATAACCCAGCCATTTAGGAATGTAGGCAACAGATAGCAGTAACGTCATAAAAATAACGGCCCCAATACTCATTAATATGAGGTGAAGATTCGAGCCCATACTGTATATGTTAAAAAATACAGAGGCCAATGAATGAAGATTATCATCATTAAACTGATAGTATTCTGCTTTCTTTAAAATGATTAGAGGAGCTAAATAGACTAGTAGAATAACAAAACCCATAATCGCCTCCGCTGTTCTAAAAACAAAACCGACTAGCGCTCGATTTTTGTTAACAGACTTTGTGAGCTGATAAAGTGCTACAGCCATCCACATGACAAGGGCATACATTGATAAATCTAACATCACACCTATTCTAAATTGAAATTCAGATGCCAGCAATGTTTCAGTATTATGCAAGCCAGGTTTTACCAAAAAATTATTTATAAAACCAATTAGAGTTGTTACCAAATAGGTGAATCCCACAACTTTGGCCTGCTTTTGTATTTCTTTTTGTGCGTTATTATAAATCATAATTTAAGAATTTAACTAGTAATGTGATAATTTGGAGGCGACTATAAACTGATATTGTTACAAGCTAAAAATAACAGCAATTAGCGACCTTCTTCATTACACAAAACGTTTAGTGTTAGCCGTCAGCTCGATTACTTGCTGGCTTTATTCGTTTTAAAGTTAAAACTATACCCTATATGCAACGCTAGAATATAGTTCAATTTATTTGATTCAAATTCAATTCCGTTTATTTCATTTTTTGAGTCAACATTGATTTCACTTCCTATATTGAACCAAGGATTAACATATAAATCCATGTTCCTTAATGGATACCAAACGTATCCTGCCCTAATATTTGGGTATATAGTGCTAAATTCCGTTCGGCTATTTGTGGTTTCCAATTCTACACTCTTATTATACCAAAATACTGAGGGACCAAAATAAAATCCTTTTCTTTCTTTGTTTAGATAGAATTCCGCAAAAGTTGCATAGCTTGTTTTTATCTTCATATCTTTCCAACCTTTATCCTTATTTGCCTTAGTTAGCATTCCATCTGGAAAATCTGATTGATATATTGACGCCATATATGCAATTTTTGGCGTCTTATCAGGGCTGTATTTTAAACTTACTTAATAACCACCTAAGATAAATGGTGCAGGGTCTAATTCAATTGAAAGTTGATGTTTTGTTTCATTTTGTCCCATTAGAGACATACTAAAAACTACTAATGCTGATGTTAAAATTTGTTTGATCATTTGTTCTATTAATTACAATGCAAAGTTGCCATCAAACAGATTACTTTCCATTAACAAATGATAAAAAGTGATTATTTCATCAATTATCTATTGATATTATTAAATTTATAGAAAGCGATGGTAATTATGTGACATTTAAAACTGTAATACCAATTTACATTTCTAATGCCGTATAAAATTAGTTTCTTTTTCACCCATTTGTCGTCATAAAATAGAACCGTAGCTATTGCTTTGCTTAAATTTTATTCCTAAACTGGATAAAAAATAATTCAAATTTTTAATACAGCATTTAGAACACAAATTGGTATAAATAGATCTATTTTGGCTCGTTATAAAATATCTGAAGTACTAGAATTGCTTCCAAAAAAATATTTTATGAGAATTCATCGATCTTATATCATAGCTTTTAAACATATAGAAACTGTAAAAAAACATGCGGTAATTATTGATGGGAAAGAAATTCCAATAAGTAGTAATTATAGAGAGGAATTTTTTAATGTGATTGAAAATATGAGTAACAATAAAGGTAGTAAAGCTTAAGACAAATTTTTAAGTAACGATTTTAGACTTAAGCTTTTTACTAGGCAATACTAAATTTTAAACACAGGTAAATAAATAGAACTATTTCCTGTAAAAGTGATGTTCAAAGGAATTTCAGCATCTTTAATATTTTCTTTATTAACATCCTTTCCAGTACCATAATTTATTTGTGCATTGTTGTTTTTATCGACATTAACCACGACTACAATGCGACTTCCTTTCTCTAATTTTTTACTGATGAGTTTCGAATTGTTGAAAGAAACTTGCGTTTTTTGATTTGGTATCAATAAATTTCTTTGTTCTCGATCTTTAGCATAACTCGCTCTACCAATATAATAGCTTAAATGAAAGTAGTTGCCTTCTGGAGTTAATTGATAAAGAATAACAGAATAATCAACATCTTTTTTATTGATTGAAAACTCAAGATTCCCTGAAAATGAACCATTGATGATAACATCTTCTTTTAAGGTTTCAGATTTAAAAATTAAACCATCTTTTACATTGATTTGATCACGTTCTAGAGGCCATGGATAATAGTCTGAATTATTCATAGTTTTTCGATCTTTAAAATCTACAGATATGGAAATCTCTGAACTATTTGATTTTGGTTTTAATGCATAAAAATCATTACCTTTTTCTGAACTTAAATGAAATTGCAAAGTGTCATTTGTCATAGCATTTAAACTAGGTTTATGCATCCAGGTATTGGTTCCCATTACTTGAAAATTGACTTTATCTTTTAAAATACTAGGTTTTTCTTTTCCTCTTAAAATATAATCAAACCATTGGTAAATTAGATCTTCTTCAATATTCAGTAAAGCAACTTTGTCTAGTTTGTGATTTCTTAGACTTTCTTCTGGCTTGGTTTGCCCTGTCCAATGATCATAAGGACCTACCAATACATAATGATTGGGATTTTTTGCGTATTTATGATGTTGATTGTAGTAATACATCGCGCCTCTTTGTGAATCATCATAATAACCCGTAATCGTTAAAATTGGAATGTCAATTTTTGCAAATTCTTGTTTATAGGGAATCATTTTTTTCCAATACTCATCATAACTTGGATGTTGCATATAAGTATTCCATAATGTATTTACCTGACCATCTAAACTATCTAATTTGTTAAATGCGACTCCTGTTTTGTACCAGGTGTTTTTTAAGGAATTCCAGCGATTAAAATCATTAGACGCTTCAAAATCTAAAAATTTATTATTGGTTACATAAAAATTCCATGAGTATGAATAATTATGCAACACATTATTTTCCATCGGGTAATCAATTCCTGGAGCAATAGCAACCATAGGTACTATTGTTTTTAAAGCAGGATGCACTTTGTGTTTCATAGAAGCCCATTGTGTAAAGCCATTATAACTCCCACCAAACATGGCTACTTTTTGATTAGACCACGATTGTTTACTAATCCAATCAATCACTTCATATACATCTGTATGTTCATATTCTAAAGGTTTTATTTCGCTTTTGCTCAACCTTTTTCCTCTTGTATTGGCAATCACACCCACATAACCTTTAGATGCTGATAACATAGCACTAACCTCATTGGTTCCTGTATATATGGATGAAACTAATATAGCCGATTTTTTATTTGACGATTCTCCTTTTCGTTTTACAACCACCATTGATACCTCTGCACCATCTTTCATGGTGATTACAATACTATCATTTATGGCATACCTACGTTTATGATCTTGTTTTATTGCTGCAAAATAAATTGCTCTCGTTGATGAAAATACCGTATTTAAAAAATATTTTTTTACTAAATCTATAGCTATTGCTTGTGATATCTTTTCTGATTTAATATTGTTATACGTATTTTTAAAATTGCTCACATAATAATCAGTAGGATCTCTAATGATTAAGGCCTTATCTAAATTAATCACTTGAATATCATCAGAGTTCTTTACATATTTTCTATATGATTTTTTAAAAGCCTCTTCAAAGTTTTGAGAAAACTTAGCTTCTACATAATGCCTGTATACATCTAAATACTGTCTTTGATCTGCAGGTGTTTCTTGAATTCTGTTTTTGATGGTAATTAATGCCTCTTTATAATCACCTCTTATTGATTGAAACTTAAACACATCTAATTCAGATAGGTTTTCTGTATCACAAAATTCTGCTATTTTTTTCATTTGTTTTGCAATAGCAACTGAATCTGTTAAAGTAACTTTCTGAAATAATATTTCTTGCCCAAAAAAACAAATACTATTTAAGGTTAGAAATAATATTAGAACTGATTTTTTCATTGGTTTTATTTTAAAAAATAAGAACAAATCTTATTGTTTCTTATTCGAGTTTGTATATTCAATTAACTCTTCATTATACACAAAGTCATCTTGAGTTTGTGTTAACTTGATAAAGTTTTTCACTTTTGGTGCATACAACCATACTTCATCTGTTCTGGCACTATATCCTCTGGAATTGGAAATTGTTCCTTTATACTCAATGGTATAAGCCATATATGTTCCTGCTCCTACTTTTTCTTCTTTGTAAGATAAAACTTCTACATCTTGACTTTGTTTTCCTGTTGTTCCGTCTTGACTTGTCCAGTTCTTCTCGTATTTCCACTTTTTGCCAACTTTTAAAGGCCATTTGTATCTTGGAGTTTCACTTTCATCAGGCTTTACGATATCTGAAACTGGAACTGTATCTTTTCCAATTGTAATACCTAAACCATAAGGCATTTTAACTGTTTTTCTTACATCTTCACCATCTGAACGTACTTCACCTTTGTCTGTTACTCCTTTATATTTCCAAACCCATTTTTCTCCAACTGTATAGTCTTTTAGGGTTGGTTGTTTTGCTTCCGTTGCTGTCTCTTTATTGCAAGAATACAATCCAATAAATACGATTAAGTATAAAAATTTAAGTATGATTTGTTTTTTTCTAAGATAATTCATGATGTGTGTTTTAATTAATTACAATACAAAGTAAAGATGTTTGTAACCAATATTAAAGAGAAAGTACAGGAGCGTAAATAAATGTAAATGAACGTTAAAAAAGTGATATTTTTTATAAACTATTCCAGTTTTTAAACTTAACAGATTGCCTGCTAGACACTTCTACTTTTTCTCCAGTAGTTAATAGAATTTGGAGTTTATTATTAAAGTAGGGATGAATCTCTTTAATGTAATGTATGTTGATTATTTGACTTCTATTCACCCTAAAAAAGACTTTAGGATCTAATTTCTCTGCTAATAAATTTAATGAGCGTTTAATCATAGCTTTATCTGAGCCAAAATACAAACGTGCATAATTTTCTAAAGACTCAATAAAATGTATCTCTGTTAAGGGAATAAAATGACATTTTTCACCATCTTTGATAAAGATTTTTTGATGCATGGGTAAAATTGAAGACTCTAATTGTACTCTTTTAGACAATTCTACTTTTACTTTTTCTATAGTTTTAGAAAAACGTTCGTCTCTTAAAGGTTTCACTAAATAATCTAACGCATTCATCTCAAAAGCTTTTACAGCATATTGATCATAAGCGGTTGTGAAAACAACATCTGGTACATTTGTTAATTCTTCCAATAAATCAAACCCAGATTTTCCAGGCATATGAATGTCTAAAAACAAAATATCTGGTTGTAAGTCTTCAATTAATTCTATGGCTTCATCTGCATGACTTGCTTCCCCAATAATTTTAAACTCTTTATGTTTTTGTAGTGCGCGTTTTACTTCTTCTCTAGCCAAACGTTCATCATCAATAATTATGGTTTTAAATATTTTCATCAGCTATAAAAGGTATTGTTATTTTTGCTTCAACTTCTTCTGTATTTGTTTGAGTTAAGTTAAAAGTAGCTTTGTTTTTATATTGAATTGTTAATCTCTTTTGCAAATTTTTTAAGCCCAAACCTGCCCTTTTTGTATCATCAATAGTTCCAGGATTTCTAACTATCATTTCAATAAAATCTTTTTGCTTTTTAATAATAAGACTTATGGTTCCTCCTTTAATAATTAAATCAATTCCATGTTTAATTGCATTTTCAACCAATAACTGAATACTTAAAGTAGGTATTTTAAAATTATGTACTATTTTATCAATAGAAATTTCTAAATGCAATCGTTCTTCAAAACGCATTTTTTCCAATTCAATATAATCTTTCACTAAAGACAACTCCTCTTTAATGGTAATTAAACCTTCGTCTTTTTCATATAGGGATGAACGTAATAAATCTGACAACAAATCAATAGATCTTCTAGCTGTATCTGGGTTTTCAATGACTAAAGATTTTATTGAGTTTAATGAATTGAACAAAAAATGAGGATTCAATTGCGCTGATAAGTTATCTAATTGAGCTTGTTTAGCGATTAACGATAATTGCGCATTTTCTTTAGCTGTAACTAATTCTTTTTGATAATAATGATATAAATGATAGGCTAAAACCCAAATTGACATTAAACGAAGTCCTGTGAGTAAAATCGGATCCCAATACATCATTGACTCTAAAAAATCAACATTCTTTATCACAAAGAAGGTTCTGAAAAAAATCCATTTTAAATTATTTATGAATACATATAAAATTGCTAGTAAAAGTATACTAGGAATTACTCTTACTATTAATTGTTTTATTGGTAATTTACTCCATTCAGCTTTTAAAGCATACATTCTATATATATGGGTTAAGAGTATTCCAATAGCAATATCTGATACATAATTTAACAACGTGTAAAAGAAACCATAATTATCTCTTGTATAAACCGTGTATGCCCAATAAATTGATACTAGACTCCAACCTATGAATTGGCATTTCCAGTATAAGTGTATTTTTGATAAATTTTTATTTAGATGCAAACTCATAATAGACTACAAAGCAACGTAATTTGCCTTAAAATAGGAAAAATAAATACATGAACGTAAATATGAAGTGATTAACGTGTATATTTTAAGAATTTGATTTGTAAACGAATATTGAGTTCTAGTAGGCCAAATTTATAATATCATATAAAAAAGTTCCTAAGTAATTATAAACTTAAAGGTTCTAATTTTGATTTTTAATAGATTTTGTAATCTCATTAATTACATTCCCTGTATGAAGTGCAGATTTATTTTCAATAAGCATAAGGTGACATTCTTTTTTAGAACTCACCCTGTGATTAATTCCCTTTTTCACGATAAACAAATCTCCCTCCTTCATTGTAAAAGCATCTTGGTTTTCTATTTCAAAAAGAAGTTCTCCTTTGATTATAAGAAATAATTCATCTTCATTTTTATGATGATGCCAAGGCACTTTGTTTCCATGAATTTTAACTAATTTTATAAAAACATCGTTTACTTCACCAATTATTTTAGGAGAATAGTAGTCTTTAATCGTTTCAAGTTGTTTTTTTATATTCATTTTAATTGTGTTGAAACCTCTTTATTTTTATGATCATTACTATTTTACTGCTTTAGAGCTTTCTAAGCTTAACCTCTATTAATTTTTTCTTTCAGACCTTTAATTCTTTGTTTATAATTTTCTTCACCACTTATTTTAAAAGCTTTTGTAACAAAATGTAATGCATTTTTATAATCCTTGTTTTTTTCAAAATAATCTGCCATAGAAGCATAAACGTTTGCACTTTTTGGATAATACTTAATGGCAAGTTCAAAATACATTTTTGCTTTTTCTGTCTGTTGCATATCCATATTCATATACCCTGACATATTCAAGAGTTCTTCTGGGTAAGGTGGCTCAGCATATCCAAAATGCTTTTTGAGTTTTTTTTCTCTATATTTTATGATGCTTAAAAGTTCTTCTTTAGGAGTATCGAATGAATTTATTTTGTCTGTATTTTCCATTTGATACCATTTAAAAAGTGAAATTAAACCATCCTTAATCGATGGAAAAGGAATTGTACCATGTATGTCTTTTGGATAAAATTTCCAATCAAAAAATAATCCGTTATCAGTATTTTGCTTAGAAATATTTGAAAAGGTAATATTAGAACGAGCGAATAAGGTAAAGTCTGTGCTGTCTTGCATAACATTATCTATCGTTATTTCTGAGTTCTGCATGTGCAATTGACCACTTAATGACATAAACAAAGATTTATTTTGATAATTCTGATTTTTAAATACTTCTTCAGCTTCTTTCAAAAGTTTTTGATTGTCCCAATCTAGACTTGGGTCTATGGCTATATAGTTTGAAAATAAATGCGAATGATTAATTAGTGTGTAAACTGTGAATAAACCTCCATACGAATGCCCAATTAATGTTCTAAAATTAGTAACAGGATATTTATTCTCTATAAAAGGAATTAATTCAGACTCTAAAAATTTACTAAAATTAGTAGCTTCTCCATTTTCTTGCTTAAAAGGCATTCCATACATTTCTATAACTTTTGATATTGTTAAGTCACGCACCCTATTTTTAGCGTTTGAAATACCAACAATAATCATTTCTGGCATAAAGCCACCACTATAAAAACGATGCACATTATAAACCGTTGGTAAAAACACTTCTCCATCCAAAACATAAACTACAGGATATTTTTGTTTTGAATTAGGATTGTAGTTTTCAGGAAATTGTACATATATTTTTCTATATTCTTCTAGATTTTTGGAATATATGCTATCTAAAACACCAATATTTAGTAAAAATTGATTCTCTTGTGCTAAACATATTACATTTATAAAACAAAAGATGAAAAAAAAGCGTAATGACTTCATGGATGTTGTTTTTTATATCATTGATTTATTACAATATGTTGCTCTTTCAAAATCTCTTATATTCATCGAAATAACAGGGACCTCAGGAAACATTAATTTCAATTCGCATACGATTTTTTCTGATAAATTCTTTTTTTGAGACTCATTTCGTCCTTCCATTATATTCCCAAAAATATGAATAAAATCATCTTGAGTATTTCCTATAGTATAATACTCAAAAGGATTAATTCTTACTTTAACATCTCCTTTATGAAAAAGATTGGTTGATGATGCTGTGTTATAAACCTTTTGAATAATTTCATTTGGTGATTTAATTTTAAGGATGTTTTTAGAACAATCAATTACAAAATGTGGCATAATTTTATTTTTTTTTGAGTTTTTTTTAATTTTTTCTTTCACGTTAGAATTTTCTGGGTTTTATTCTAGTGACTTTTTATAATTGACTAGAGCTAAATAATTATTTCCAATAAGCTAATAATTTTCGCCCATACCATTATATATTTTGTTAGTTGATGCTTTATTTATTTTCAATATTTTCTGTTTCACCTGTATCAATGATTATAGCTTTTTTTAGTTCCTTTTCTCTCGGAATTTGAAATTCACCTTCCATAAAATCAAACATTCCAGGTGTTACTTCAAATGAATATGTTTCACCTTTTTCGTTATTCCTTTTTAATACTCTATTCTTTCTTAAATCATGCGGTGCTTTGATATAATGGATTTGTGTTGGAATATTTAGTTCTTTCGCCAAGGTTGTGAATAATTCTCTTTTTTCGAATTTAGTAAAACCAAGGTCAAGGACAACTTCAACACCACAATCAGAAATGTTTTTAGCAGTTTCCCAAATTTGTTGTTCACATCTATCTACTCTTTCCATGATCCATTTTAGATTCATTGATTTGGGCATGTCTTTCCCATACAATTTCCACATCCATTGATCAATTGAAAAATGAACTCCTTCTATATCTTCGGTTAGTTTCTTTGAATAGGTTGATTTACCAGCACCTTGTCGTCCAAAAACTATATGAATTTTTTTACTCATCGATTTTGTAATTTAAAGATTTCTTTTTTATGCATGCAGCTAACGGCTCGTGTATGGTGCATATCCCGCAGGGTATGCATTATACACCACTAAAGTTTGTTTTTTATATTTTAATTTTTTCCGGATTTCTCCAAGTCCATGCTGCCCATCCAATATATAAGGTAGTTGAGATTTCTACAATACTGAAAAAGAGGTAGTGCATAGTAAAGTCACCGTCTACTAGTGTTCCAGCTTGAATTAATGTGAAAGCAATTCCCCCAACAATGTTAAACCAACGATTTAAAAAATATCTCAAAACTCTTGACAAGACAATCATTACCATCGAAAATTCCATTATGATGGCAAAAGTTAGCAAGAAACCTTGAGTAAGTTCTATGTCTCCAACCTTACCTGTTAAAAACTGATTAAGATCAGGAGCATAAAAAAGTGTAAACACATCACAAAAAATATAATTGACTGTTACAAATACCCATAAAGTGGAGAATAATACTTTTTTGTCCATATTTTCTAGTTTGATTATTTAATGAGGCACAACAAGTGTCTAAAAGTGGTTTTAGTTGAC
>TARA_R110002126_G_scaffold169314_5_pt1 | contig 75673 bp, 60 predicted proteins | sample TARA_R110002126 | Tara Oceans TARA_R110002126 (sample SAMEA4397536) | marine metagenome | biome: Polar Biome; feature: [DCM] deep chlorophyll maximum layer (ENVO:01000326); material: water (ENVO:00002006), including particulate matter (ENVO:01000060) such as... | depth 30 m | reverse complement strand
GCAGCGCAGCAGCGGCATCCGGTGGCCCGCCTCTGCGATGGCCGGGATGTCTTCGGTGACGAAATACTGATGCTCCATCGAGGCAACAGGATGGTGTACGCCCATCATTGCGCCCACTTCGTTCACACGGTAGCCGCAGGCATTCACGACGATATCGGCGTCGATTGTGCCTTTGTCGGTTTCGACGCTCCACGTGTCATCGGCTTTCTGGGTCAGGGCGGTAACGTTGGTTTGCCGGTAAACTTCGGCTCCGGCCTTGCGGGCGTGAAAGGCCAAGGCCTGACACAGCTGTGCAGGGTCGATATCGCCGTCCTCGCCATCCCAAAGACCGCCCAACAGGTTATCGGTGGAAATGAGAGGGTGACGGCGTGCGCATTCCTCGGCGTCGATGACCTCGTAGGTGACACCCATACCGCGCGCCATGGACGCGAAATGCCGATAGCCTTGCATCTGCGCCTCGGTATTGGCCAGCCGGATGCCACCATCGCCGTGGTGATAGCCCACCGGATATTCAGGATCGTCGCGCAGTTTCTTGTAGAGCGCGATGGAATGGCTCTTGAGGCCCACCATGGTCTGGTTCGCGCCAAAGTTGGTTACCTGGGCGGCGGAATGCCATGTCGTGCCAGAGGTCAGCTCGTCGCGCTCGATCAGGACGACGTCGCTCCAGCCTTCTTGGGTGAGATGATAGAGTGTCGAACATCCGGCGATACCGCCGCCGATGACAACTACTTTAGTTCGCGATTTCATGAGACGCCTCCGAAGCTGTTGTGTGAAGTAAGGCGCGCATCGCCGCCTTCTCGCAACATTCAGTTTCGAGTTGTCAAAATATCGAAATATACTTGTGACGTAATGATATTAGGAAAACCCACTGCGTGGTCGTGCAGGTCGGGTGGTTCGGAGCTAAAGATGCCCGTAACCCTGTCGCGTACTCAGGTGACGAGCGTAAAGCTGTCCTCCAACCACGGATTGCTTTGACGAAGCGGCGCGATGGCGTGTTCGAGAATCAAGCTGCGCAGCTTGCCGTCGACCAGATCAAGAAGCGAGCTTGAGCAATCCGGTGTGATGACGATCGCCAAGGTGCGCGAAAATGTCTTGCCGGGAAAACGATGCATCCGAAGTTTCGAATGAAACCGCTTCGCGCGCGAGAAATGCAACGGGGTGGTGATGGTCCATCCGGCACCTGCGGCGACCATGGCCATAAGCGTTTGATGGCTGCTGCATTCGAACCTTTTGGCGGGCGTCACGCCGATGCGCCGCAGTTGCGATTCAATCTGTTGCGCGATCATCAAGTTGCTGGAAAAGCGCAGGAATGGCAATTTGGTGCGCCCCTCGACGATCTCGGTCAGTGACCGGTCATCGACCTGCGGAAGGACAATAACAAAGGGGTCGCGCAGCAAGGGGCGGTCTTGAAGGTCGCGCATGCTTTCGCTTGGCACGGTCGTGACGCCCAGATCCAGCTGGCGGTCGCGCAACATCTTTATGACCGAATGGCTGGAATCGGTATGATACATGAAATCGCAGGCGGGCATTCTCGCCGACAGGAATACAGCCAGCTCGGGGGTGATATCGCTGTCAAAGTCCTCGATCGTGCCGATCCTCAGGAAACTGGCGTCCGATAGGGTCCCGGCCGAGGCTTCGGCCTTGGCTTTGCGGATCGAATGGAGCGCTTGATCGATGTTGCGCAGAAACGCCGTGCCTTTGGGCGTTAGCACCATCGGTCTTCGGGAATGGTTGAAAAGCGCGACGCCCAGATGATCCTCTAGGCTGCGAAGATGATAGGACACGGTGCTGATTGTCAGGCCGGATTCCTGTGCTGCCGCCTGAAGCGTTCCCTTCTGCGCGCAGATATGAAACAGTTCTAACCACTTGAGGTTGAGATCTTTAGATGTAGAGTTACGAGTCATTACTAGATCTCCTGAACCAGTTTGAGGAAGGTGCCTTATTTCTAAATATACGAAATATAAATCTCAATTTCTTCCACAAAACAAATTGTCGTCGGATATTTTTGGAAACCGTGGAAGCCTCGGATATCGAAAGCGGCTGCCACTGCGCAGTGCGATTTTGCCGGGTACACGAGCAAAACACTGGATGGCTGACTTTTGGATCCATGCGCCCATCGGGCTATCGGAGGTTCGACTGCGACAGAAATCCACCGTCGTCACGCGGCACGCTTTACGGCAACAAACCTCGGCAAAGATCGAGGAGGCACCGGCTGGCTTTTAAGGCAGCTTTGCCAAACCCGATAATTTCGGGTTCGACAGCAAGAAAACAAAATCCAACAAGGAGTAACACAACAGTGAAAAACGGAATCAAACGGATGTCGATCTTGGCGGGCGTTATTGCCGCAATTTCGGCGCAGGGTGCGGCCGCAGAAGGACAGCTTACTGTCGGCTATTTTCAAGAATGGCCGATGCCATTTCAATACGCCAAAGTAGAAGGCATGTACGATGCCGCGCTGGGCATGGAAGTTCAATGGCGTGCCTTCGATACCGGCACCGCAATGAGCGCGGCAATGGCGTCGGGCGACGTGCAACTGTCGGTCAGCCAGGGCGTGCCGCCTTTCGTGGTCGCAACGAGCGCGGGCCAGGATTTGCAAATTCTCGACGTGGCGGTCAGCTATTCGGAAAACGACAACTGCGTTGTGCGCGAAGAGCTTGAGATCGACAAAAGCAACGCAAGCGAGCTGGCCGGTAAAAAGGTCGCCGTGCCTCTGGGTACCGCCGCGCATTACAACTTTATCGTGCAGATGAACCATTTCGGCGTGGACATCGGATCGATGCAGGTCGTCAACATGGCCCCACCCGAAAGTGCCGCGGCGATCGCGCAGGGTTCCATTGACATGGCTTGCGGCTGGGGCGGAAGCCTGCGGCGTATGATGGAGCATGGCAACATCTTGTTGACCGGCGCGGAAAAGGAAGATCTGGGCATCCTCGTTTTCGATGTGACCTCGGGGCCTAGCGATTATATCGCTGAAAACCCTGATGTCGTGGCTGGATTTCTTGCCGTGACGGCTGAGGCGAACAAGATGTGGAACAGCGGTGAGAACACCGACAAGATGCTGCCCGTCATCGCCAAAGATGCGGGTATGGACGAAGAGGCCGCAGCTGCCACAATGGCGACCTTTGAATTCCCCAGCGTCGACGATCAGCTTAGCCAGAAATGGCTTGGCGGTGGTGCGCAGGCCTTCATGAAGGGTGTCGCGGATGTGTTCGTCGCTGCGGGCAGCTTCGACGAAGCCAAGGATGACTATTCCGAAAACGTCAACGCAGGCCCGCTGGCACAAGCTGGCGCAATGTAATGACAAGTACCACGCGGGCGCGCACGGATGCGGGCCCGCGTTTTCCAAACACTGATACATTAAAGGGTGCGTGGTGCCGTATGTCGAAACTTTCGATCAATAATCTTTCCATGCGGTTCGATCTTCCGAACGGGAGCTTTGTGCAGGCGCTCAAGGACGTCTCGTTGGAGATAGAAAGCGGTGAGTTGATGAGCGTCTTGGGGCCTTCGGGCTGTGGCAAGACCACGTTTCTCAATATCCTTGCCGGTTTTCTTTCCCCGACCGAGGGGAGCGTGACGCTTAATGGTCATGCGGTGACCGGCCCGAGCGCCGAGCGCGGAATGGTCTTTCAACAAGGTGCTCTTTTTGAGTGGATGAGCGTGCGGGACAACGTCAGTTTTGGCCCCCGGATGGCAGGCCGCAAGAAAAAAGACTACATGGACAATGTAAATCACCTGCTTGATGTCGTGGGTCTTCAGGATTTCAAGGACAAGTCGGTGTACGAGCTTTCGGGCGGTATGCAGCAGCGTGTGGCCTTGGCCCGCTGCCTTGCGAACGATCCGGACGTGATCCTCATGGATGAACCGCTGGGCGCGCTTGATGCGCTGACCCGCGAAAAAATGCAGGGGCTGGTCCTGAAGTTGTGGAAAGAGACCGGCAAGACAATCATCCTGATCACCCACTCGGTGGAGGAAGCCTTGCTCTTGGGGCAGCGGCTGTTGGTGATGGCACCGCGACCGGGGCGCATCCACAAAGAATACCGTCTTCCTTTTGCAGCGGCAGGCGTGGGCAAGGACCTGCGCGTCGTAAAGCGCGACCCGGAATTTGGTGAAAAACGCGAAGAAATCCTGTCTATGATCTGGGACATGGAAGAAGAGATTATGGGCCGCACCGAGGAGGCAAAAGCATGATTGTTCTCGCCATCTATATCGCCATCTTCTGCGCGGCATTCATTGTCGTGCGTTTCGTAATAAGCAAGATCAGGGTTCGCCGCGATTTCACCTCGCTCAAGACTGTGACCTTCGGAGACGAGAGCGCCGTGCGCCCCGACAGATGGGCCAGTTTCTTGTCGGTACTCACGCTGTTCTGCCTTTGGGGCGCATTTACCGGATCGGATTGGGTGCCGTTTCATGCGCCGGGTCCGTTCGTCGGGGACACGCAGTTTACCTATACAATGGAAGCACCTGACGGGGCGCGCGACGATGCCACCGTCCATGCCCGTGTCTTTCCCGCCGGAGAGAAGGGCGACCCGCAGGACGTGGCACCCGGAGACGGTTTCGCGAAAGACGATTCCATCGCCGTTGCAGCGTGGCGTTCTGATCTGTTGTTGATGGACAAGAACGACGAATTTACCCGCAAAGACGGTGCCAAGGTTGTCGCGATCGACGGCCAGCCCGTATCGCCGGGCAGCCGTATCGAGGTTGCCAACGGTACCGTGGCGGTCACTTCAAAAGGCTCGCTGAATTTTGTGCCCGATCCGGGTATGCAGATGGAACCGATCTGGCTTCCGTCGCCCGAAGCCGTGGTGGCCCGGGTCAAGGAAATCTCGGTGCGGGGATATCAGAACTTTACCCTTTGGGAGCATCTATATTGGTCGCTGTTCCGTGTCATCGTTGGCTTTCTTTGTGGCGCTATCATCGGCATTCCACTTGGCTATGCCATGGGCCTTAGCGGTTGGTTCCGCGGCTGGTTCGACCCGATCGTGGAATTCATGCGTCCGGTGCCTCCGCTTGCGCTGATCCCGCTGGTGATCATCTGGGCCGGAATCGGGGAAAGCGGCAAGATTATCCTGCTGTTTCTGGCGGCACTGTGGATCATGGCAATCTCGGCGCGTGCAGGCGTGTCGGGGGTGGCGATCTCCAAGGTGCATGCGGCCTATTCGCTGGGCGCGAGCCGCTGGCAAGTTCTGCGATACGTCATCGTGCCGAATTCGCTGCCTGAAATTTTCACCGGCGCGCGGGTTGCTATGGGTGTCTGTTGGGGAACTGTGGTCGCGGCCGAACTGGTTGCCGCCGAAAAGGGGGCAGGCATGATGATCATGGTCGCCAGCCGTTTCCAGCTGACCGATGTGGTTCTCATGGGGATTATCCTGATCGGCGTAATCGGCTTTAGCATCGACATCCTGATGCGCAAAGCAGAGGATTGGCTGGTGCCATGGAAGGGCCGCACGTAGGCAGTATTCTTCCTGCGGACCGAAAAGGCCGAGCCGTTGCGATTGCTGCACCGATGAACGCCAGCGATCAAAACGGCGCGAAAAGGCCAGAGGCATGTTTGCCCCTGGCCTTTGCATTTATCTGATCTGATCAACCTATGCCGGACCCTTGGTGGGATACTGCTAAGGAACTTTTCGCACTCTAACGGGTTTTCCAAATAGGCAAGCTTTGGAGAGTGACGATGACACAGAAAAAAGATGTTCCCCCCACAACAACCGACGCCGGTATCAGAGTGCAAAGTGATGAGCATTCGCTGACCGTTGGCCCCGATGGCCCGATCGTGCTGAATGATCACTATCTTCTTGAACAGATGGCGAATTTCAACCGCGAACGTATTCCCGAGCGGCAGCCCCACGCCAAAGGCTCCGGCGCGTTCGGCACTTTCGAGACGACACAGGATGTGTCGCAATATACCAAAGCCAAGATTTTCCAGCCCGGTGCAAAATGCGACGTGGCAATGCGGTTTTCGACTGTTGCGGGTGAACGCGGCAGTCCCGACACATGGCGTGACCCGCGTGGTTTTTCCGTAAAAATGTATACCGAAGACGGCAATTTCGACATGGTCGGGAATAACACGCCGATCTTCTTTATTCGCGATCCGATGAAGTTCCAGCATTTTATCCGCAGTCAAAAGCGCCGTGCGGATAACAACATGCGCGACCATGACATGCAGTGGGATTTCTGGACCTTATCCCCAGAAAGCGCGCATCAGGTCACCTATTTGATGGGGGATCGTGGTATTCCCAAAACATGGCGCGAGATGAACGGCTATTCCAGCCACACCTATTCGCTGATCAACGCCGAGGGTGAAAAGTTTTGGGTGAAGTTCCATTTTCACACCGACCAAGGCGATGGCAATGCGTATCTAAGCCAGGATGAGGCCGACAAACTGGCAGGCACCGATGGCGATTTCCACCGCCGCGATCTTTTCGATGCTATCAGCGACGGGAACAATCCAAGCTGGACGCTCAAATGGCAGATCATGCCGTATGAAGATGCTAAGACCTATGACATCAACCCCTTCGATCTGACCAAGGTTTGGCCGCATGATGATTACCCGCTGATCGAGGTCGGTAAACTGACGTTGAACCAAAACCCGACCGATTTTCACACTCAGATCGAACAGCTGGCGTTCGAGCCGAATAATATGGTGCCGGGGGTTGGTCTATCGCCTGACAAAATGCTGCTGGCGCGCGGCTTTTCCTATGCGGATGCCCATCGTGCCCGTTTGGGTGTGAACTATAAGCAGATCCCGGTGAACACGCCGAAATCGCCGGTTCATAGCTATTCCAAAGACGGGGCAGGGCGGACCGTTCCTGTGAGCGATCCGGTCTATGCGCCGAATTCCTATGGCGGCCCTGCAGCGCAACCCGAGCCGGGCGGCGAGGCTGGCCTGTGGCATTCAGACGGCGACATGGTGCGCCAAGCCTATACTTTGCGCCCCAAGGACGACGACTGGACCCAAGCCGGCATTCTGGTGCGTGAGGTGATGGACGACGACGCGCGGACACGCTTTGTTGGAAACGTCGCTGGCCATCTGGCTGACGGGGTCAGCGAAAAGGTTCTGCTGCGCGCATTTGAATACTGGCGCAATGTGGATCAAGAGATCGGGGACCGCATCGAATTAGCTGTTCGTGAAAAGATCGGCGGCGTGTCCAAGGCACCCGGTATGGCCTCGGCCAAGAGCATCAGCGGCTAAGTTTGCTGGAAGCTTAAATGGGAAAAGCGGAGCCGGTGGGCTTCGCTTTTTCTTTTGTATCGGGGTTATGAATGAACCTCAGTCGCGGTCTTGTTGCTAAGCTGCGATGTGGCCAGCCAGCTGAAAAAGATCATCCCTGCCGCAGTACCAAGGCACAGGGGCAGCCCGCCTATCTGATAGGTGAACCCCGACAGCAGGGTGCCAACCAACCGGCCTGCCGCGTTGGACATATAGTAAAACCCGACATCCATTGTGACCCGTTTTGCATCCGTAAAGCTGAGGATCAAAAAGGAATGTAGCGCCGAATTTACCGCGAATATCCCGCCAAAAACCAAAAGCCCCAAGATGATCGTCACCGTCAGCGGGGTGGACGGCGCAGGTGCGAGCCAGACCGCAGTGGCGAGCAAGGCCGGGACGACCATCAAAACAGCCACCCATATTCTGGCCTGCGTCAAAATTTCTGCATCACTGCGGGAGGCGGCGCGAAGGATGCGTGGGGCCCAGCCCTGCACGACGCCATACAGGATGGTCCAGACCGCCATGAACGATCCGATCATAAAGAACGCGGCGCGGTTTCCGGCCTCTGATCCGTCAGACAACACTGCGTAGAAATAGATCGGGATGCCCACCACAAACCACACATCGCGCGCGCCGAACAGAAACAGCCGTGCGGCACTTAGCCAGTTGATGTTGCGGTTCTTTGAGAAAACCTCGGAGAATTTTGCGTCTTTGCGCCCGACGGGAAGGCCCGTTGGCATGCCAATCACCACCCCGATCAGGATCATGAACAGGATCGCGGCCATTGTCAGGACCGATGGCACGAACCCAAGGACCGCCAACAGTGCCGCACCCAACAAAAACCCGCAGCCCTTTACGGCGTTCTTTGATCCGGTCAGCAGCGCCACCCAGCGAAACAATCCGCCACCGTCCGTCGGTGCCAGAATTTTCACAGCACTTTTCGAGCTCATCTTAGCCAGATCTTTGGCGACGCCGGACAAACCTTGCACCAGCATGACAAAAACCACAGAGGCCGTGATGTCCCACGCAGGATCAAGCTGCGCCAGTGCCAGCAAAGCGACGACCTGCAAGGCAAGCCCCGCATAAAGCGTCGAGGTCAGCCCGAACCGCGCGGCAATCCACCCCGCCGACAGGTTGGTCACGACGCCTGCTATCTCGTAGAGAACAAACAGATAGGCGAGTTGCACCGGCGAAAAGCCCAGCGTGTGAAAATGCAGCAACACCAACATGCGCAGGGCACCATCGGTCAGCATGAACGCCCAATAGGCGGCCGTCACCGTCATATAGGCTGCAAAACCCGCCGGACGTGTCACAGCTTGTCACCCACCATCATGGCCACATCGACCAGCCGGTAGGCATAGCCGTATTCATTGTCATACCACGCATAGATTTTCACCTGCGTGCCGTTCACCACCATGGTCGATGGCGCATCAATGATGCTGCTGCGAGTGTCGTTGGTATAATCCGATGACACCAAAGGCCTTGTTTCATAGCCCAGGATGCCTTTGAGTGGGCCACTGGCTGCGGTTTCGAACAGGGCGTTCACTTCGTCGACGGTGGTTTCGCGGGCCATCTCGAATACGCAATCAGTGATGGAGGCGTTCAACAGTGGCACGCGCACAGCGTGGCCGTTCAGCTTTCCGGTCAGTTCAGGATAGATCAATGTGATGGCCGTCGCCGATCCGGTCGTGGTGGGGATCAGATTGGTCAAGGCCGACCGCGCGCGGCGCATGTCCTTGGCCGGCCGGTCCACGATTGTCTGGGTGTTGGTCACATCATGGATGGTCGTGATCGACCCGTGTTTGATGCCGATCCCCTCAAGCAGAACTTTGACCACCGGGGCCAGACAATTCGTTGTACAGCTGGCTGCGGTCACGATGTGATGTGCGTCTGCGTCATAGACATCGTCATTGACGCCATAAACGATATTGGCCGTGGGGCCGTCTTTGACCGGGGCCGATACGATGACCTTTTTAACGCCAGCGGCAAAGTACGGGGCCAGCTTGGCCTCGGTCTTGAACGCGCCGGTGCAGTCGATCACCACATCAACGCCGTCCAATGGCAGGTCTTCCAGATTGCGGGTGCTGGTGACCGGAATGCGCGTGCCGTCGATGCTGATCGAAGTGTCATCGGCCTCGAACTTGGCGGGCCAGCGCCCGTGGACGGAATCAAATTCCAGCAGATGGGCGTGCATGGCCGGGTCGCCCACCGCGTCGTTGATAAAAGCGATCTTGGCACCGCGTTCCAGCAGGGGGCGCAGGGCAAGTTTACCCATCCGGCCTAGGCCGTTAAGTGCATAAGTTGTCATGGTTTATTCCTGTATCGATGTGTTTCTGCCGATCGCGTCGACATGTGTTTGCAAGGCCGCGCGGTCCAACGCTTCGAACGACAGCGAGGTAAACGCGCTGATCCGGTTGTGCAGCGCGCCATATGTCTGATGAAAGGCTAGGCGCTTTTCAGCGTCCGTCCCTTGGGCCTTGACCGGGTCGGGCAAACCCCAATGGCCTGACACGGGCTGGCCGGGCCATGTTGGGCATTCCTCGTTCGCCGCACGGTCACAAACGGTAAAGACGAAATCCATTTTCGGCGCATCCGCCCCTTGGAATTCGCTCACGTTCTTGGACCTAAGAAGCGAAATATCGTGCCCCTTGGATTCCAGCATTTCCACCGCAAAGGGGTTCAGCTCGGACCGGTGTGTGGTGCCTGCAGAAAAAGCGGTGAATTTGTCACCGGCCAGGTCGCGCAGAATGGTCTCGGCAAAGATCGACCGGGCAGAGTTGCCGGTGCATACGAACAAGACGTTATACTTTTGATCAGACATGGGAGAGATGCTCCTGAGGAGGTCAGAAAATTGGGGCGGGCACAGATCGGCCCGACCACGGCAGCAATCAAGAAACAGGTCCGAGACGACATCGCGGGTGGCATCAAGGTTCACGGTATACAGCAGCCGCGTTCCGTCGCGCCGCTGAGAGATCATGCCGGCTTGGGTAAGTGCGGCGAGATATACGGACGCCGTGCTGGATTTAAGGGTCAATGCTTGGGCGATTTCACCTGCTGGCAACGCGTCGGGATAGCGCCGCATGAGCAAACGAAAAACTGCCATCCGTTGCGGATGACTAAGCGTCGAGAGACGGTGAGTGAGTGCTGTTTCCATATTTCATGAATATTTAAAATAAGGGAGGCGAGTCAACCGTTTTATGATGTTTGAATGTGAATGTTTCATGACGGTTTGGGGGCGATTGATCTGCACCATAGACGCAACGTATCCGGCATTGCGGCACCGTGGGGGGATGCCCCGATCATCGCGGACCGGGGCATTTGCGTTGTTTGGTTCAATCGTCGATGCGACTATCTGCGATTGTCGGATAAAGCAGGTTGCGGAAAATCAGCCGGAGCGGTCCGCGGTTGGCGGGGGACTGGATCATCAAAAGCGCGATCATGTCTTCCTTGGGGTCGGTATAATAGCCCGTGCCTGCCGCGCCGCCCCAGTTGAATTCACCCGCTGTGCCAAAGGACGGTGCATTGCCATCCTCAAGACGGACCGCATAACCAAGGCCGAACCCATACCCCGCACCGGGCAGATAGTATTTGCCGGGCTTGATGCCTTTCAAATGGTCCGAGGTCATTAGCTGCACCGTTTTCGGCGACAACAGCCGCGTGCCGTTCAGCTCGCCTCCGTTCAGCATCATCTGCGCGAATTTGGCGTAATCCTGCGCGGTGGACATCAGCCCGCCGCCGCCCGATTGGTTGGGTTTGCGCACGCGCGGATCGAACAGGGGGTTCCCGCCCAGCGTCCCTTGATCGGCAAAGGGCTCTGCGATGCGGTCAAAGTCAGCCGCGTCATCCACATAGAATGCCGTATCGGTCATGCCCAACGGATCGAAAATCCGGTCTGTCATAAAGGCCTCAAGGGTTTGACCCGAAACGACTTCGACCACCGCGCCCAAAACATCCGTGGCGCGGGAATATTCCCAAACGGTGCCGGGATCATGTTCCAAGGGCAGGCTGGCCAGCAGGTTCGCCTGCTCGATGCCGGTGTTTTCCGCGCTGGCAACTTCGGCGGCTTTATATGCCTCGCGGGCGGGGCCGGCCCCGAAGAATCCGTAGGTCAGGCCCGATGTGTGGCGCATCAAATCCTGTACCGTCATCGCCCCCTTGGCGGGGCGCGTCACCGCGTTGCCGTCGGCGTCTTTTTCGCCGGTCACCACGGTCATGTCTTTAAACGCGGGCAGATAGGTCGCCACCGGGGCGTTCAGGATCAACCGGCCTTCCTCGACCAGCATCATCGCGGCAACCGATGTGATGGGTTTGGTCATCGAATAGATCCGAAAAATACTGTCTTCGGTCATCGGTTCGCCATCGGGGGTGCGTTTGCCCATGGCCGATAAATGTGCGACCTGACCGTCACGGATCACCATAATCACCGCACCGGGCGTCATGCCTTTGTCGATCAATGCGCCGAATGTCGCGTCCATCCGTGCCAGCCGCGCGGGGTCAAACCCCAGTTCCTTGGCGTCGCCGCGTGGCAAATCCTGGGCCCAAGACCCCGTGACACTGGCCAATGCCGCAGCAATCGCAATTGCCCCGACCGATAGGCTTGATTTCAATCGTTTCATAATAACTCCTCCCAGATGTTATTGCCCGTTATGCGGGCATCATCAGGTTAGGAGGGGGGATTTAAGGCTGGCAACAGCCGCAACGCCGATTAAAGCGCTACGATCTCCAATTGACGCACCGTAACTTTACCTAAGGGCAGTTGTGACGACGCTGGGGTAGGGCATCTGGTTTTATTCAGGAATTGCCCTGCGCGGGATCACCCGGGCGACCAAAGCGTACCACTTTTCCCGCGCCCAAGCCCGTATTCAAAGAGCTCTGTCATGTAGGGCAGCGAAAACCGGTCGGAAGGGTCAAAGACGAGCCCGGATTTCGGATCAATTGATGTGACGTACAAATCCAACCCGTTGGCGCGGGCAAACAGGCTGGTAGCGTTCATCAATGATAGGGCGCTGGCCCGTGCAAATGTCGTTAGCGCCTGCTGCGAGATCGCCAGAGGATTGCGCGCAACAGCGACGGGGGCGGGATCAAGTGTGTTGTTAATCAGCAGATAGATCTCTCCATCGGGGAATTCACGATGGCGCGCGGTAAAGGCAAATGCCGGAATGGCAAGGAACTGCATGTGAACGCCGCCATCCACATGGGTTTCGCTATAGGTCACACCATTTGCCGTGAATTTCAGATCGACCGGCGAAAACAACCCCGGCAGCGCCGCCGAGGCCCGCATGATCGCGCGAAACAGATCATATTCGCGCGCATGTGCGATTTCGCCCATATCCCAAACAGACGCGCGCGCGGTCTCCAGCTCCGAGGTGACAATGAACAGCCGCGCGCCCGCTGCGTGCCGCGCCGCAATGCGATCGATGAATTCGGACGGGGTGGACCGTGTGATCAACTGGTCAAGTTTCGTCGTGTCGAAAAGTGCCTGACGGAACAGCCCGTTGAAAGGACTGAACTTTACGATGTCCTCGGTACCGAAATCTGTAAATATCCGTTGCAGATTATCGTCGACCGCACTGCCAATAAACGCAAAGGGCGCGATAAGGGCACCAATCGAAATACCGGTTACGATATCAAATTCGGGCCGCGTCCCAGTGGCCGACCAACCGACCAGCGCACCGGCCCCGAATGCCCCTTCCTCGCCGCCGCTGGACAGCGCCAAAACGCGCAACTTGCGTCCTGTCGTGGGGGCTGCCAGATGGCCGCGCCATTTTTGCTGGCTGGCATCCGCGAACAATCGAAACCGCGCCAATGGATCGTGGTCAACGGGGGGCCGCTTGGTAGGGCTATGTTGCGCTGTGCCGGCGCAAGCCCCCAAGGCCGCTGTTGCGCCGAACCCCGCCAAAAGTCGCCGCCGCCCCAGAAAACTGGGCATTTCGCTCGTCGTGTTCATTGTTGGCCCTATGGTTCTGTCTGCGCAAAGCTGCCTGCAAAAGCGGTGACCTCTGCCTGCGCGGCCACTTTAAAGGCAGCGGGCGGAAATTTGCAATCAATGGTCCGGTGATGCACGCGGCAAGGGTATTGGCGATTGACCAAATACCCCTCCGCGCTCTCACCGGGCTGTCCCTGACTACGCGTCCTAGACGGCCAAGGCCTGAACCAGATCCGCCTTCAAATCCTCCACATCCTCGATCCCGACCGAGACACGCAACAACCCTTCGGGAATACCTGTATGCGGCTCGATCGTGTGGCGATGCTCGACCAGGCTTTCTACCCCACCAAGCGACGTCGCGCGGTGAAACAGCGCCAGCTTGCCCGCGACGGCCAATGCGGCGTCGGCCCCGCCTTTTACGATGAAGGACAACAGCGGCCCAAAGCCACCATTCATCTGGCGTGTGGCGATGTCATGCCCGGGGTGGGCAGGCAACCCGGGATACAGCACGGCTTCGACCTGATCATGTTGGTCCAGAAATTCTGCCAGCGCTTGGGCGTTGCGCGACATTTCACGCATGCGCAAGGGCAGGGTCCGCATGCCGCGCACCAACAACCATGCCTCGAACGGTCCAATGACCGCGCCAGCATCGTGACGGTCGGCTTTGATATCGGTCCAGATTTGCGCCTCTGTGTCGTTGGTCGCCAGCACGCCCGCCAATACATCCGAATGGCCGTTTATGCCCTTGGTGGCGGAATGCATCACAATGTCGGCCCCCGCGGCCAGCGGTTTTTGCAACACTGGCGTGGCGGCGGTGCTGTCGACCATCAGCAGCCCGCCAACGGCATGAACGGCCTTGGCGGCGGCTTCTACATCGGTGATGCGCAGCCATGGATTCGACGGTGTCTCGATCAACACCAGCGACGGCTTATGTGCGGCACAGGCGGCTTCAAACGCGGCTGCATCCGATGCCTCAACCTCGTGCAGTTCAATCCCGCGCCGCGTGCAGAAATCGCGCAGCCACTTGGTGGTGCCCCAATAAATCTGGGATTGGACCAAAACGCAGCCACCATTTGGCACCGTGCGAAACGCCGCCGCAATCGCCGCCATGCCTGATGGAAACAGCAACGTCTCCGCCGCCCCCTCAAGCTGCGCCAAAACCGTCTCGGCAACGCGCACGATGTCACTTTGATCGCGCAGGTAGATATTATCGGGGCGCAACGGCTGATACTGCGCGTCGCGCAAATAAGTGGTGGCCATTTGCAACGGGGGCACAACGCCGCCGCTTTGTGGATCAACGGCACCCGCAGCCTGTGCAGCAATGGTGGCTTGGTTCAATCGAGACGTATCAGACATGGCGCGCGCCGCTCCTCAAAGATGACCTGTTTTCAATCCCCTACACCTAAACCGGACCCTTGCGAAACTGCCAGCCCGTAAATGAATGAACGCGGCGTTCCCTTTCATTTTGCCCAATAAACTCCCGCCGGAGGCATCCCGCCCTCGCGCCACACGCAGCACCTGCTACCCTCAAACCCCTGTTGAGCCTTGTTCTTTAGCCCTTTGCGGTCTATGCCGCGCCCGAACCCTCACGCCCCTAGATAAAGGTATCACCACATGATTCCCCGTTATTCCCGCCCCGAGATGGTCGCAATCTGGTCCCCCGAAACCAAGTTCCGCATCTGGTTCGAGATCGAGGCACATGCCTGTGATGCGATGGCCAAGCTGGGCGTGATCCCGCAGGCCAATGCCGATGCGGTCTGGAAAGCCAAAGATGTTGAATTCGACGTGGCCCGCATCGACGAAATCGAAGCGGTCACCAAACATGACGTCATCGCCTTCCTGACCCACCTGGCCGAACATGTTGGCAGCGACGAGGCACGTTTTGTGCATCAGGGCATGACATCCTCGGATGTGCTTGATACCTGTTTCAACGTCCAGCTGACCCGCGCAGCCGACATCCTGATCGCCGATATGGGGCTGCTGTTGGCCGCGCTCAAGCGGCGCGCGATTGAACATAAAGACACGTTGCGTGTGGGTCGTAGCCACGGCATCCACGCGGAACCGACCACAATGGGTCTGACCTTTGCGCGTTTCTATGCCGAGATGGACCGCAACCTGACCCGCCTGAAAACCGCCCGCGAAGAAATCGCCACCGGTGCGATTTCGGGCGCTGTCGGTACATTCGCCAACATCGATCCCCGCGTAGAAGAGCATGTCTGCGAACAGCTGGGCCTGACACCCGAGCCGATCAGCACCCAAGTGATCCCGCGCGACCGTCATGCGGCGTTCTTTGCCGCCCTTGGTGTTGTCGCCAGCTCCATCGAAAACGTCGCCACCGAAGTCCGCCACATGCAGCGCACCGAAGTTCTTGAGGGTGCTGAATTCTTCTCGGCGGGTCAAAAGGGTTCGTCGGCAATGCCGCATAAAAAGAACCCGGTTCTGACCGAAAACCTGACCGGTCTGGCGCGCACTATTCGTATGGCTGTTATTCCTGCGATGGAAAACGTCACCTTGTGGCACGAGCGTGATATCTCGCACTCCTCGGTCGAGCGTGCGATTGGGCCGGACACCACCATCACCCTTGATTTCGCGCTTCACCGTTTGACCGGCGTGATCGACAAGATGTTGATCTATCCTGACAACATGTTGGCCAACATGAATAAGTTCAGTGGTCTGGTGATGTCTCAGCGGGTTTTGCTGGCATTGACGCAGGCAGGCGTAAGCCGCGAAGACAGCTATAAGCTGGTGCAGCGCAATGCGATGAAAGTCTGGGAAGAGGGCAAGGATTTCAAAACCGAATTGCTTGCCGACCCCGAAGTTCTAAAGGCGCTGAGCGTCGAGGAAATCGAAGAGAAATTCGACCTTGGCTACCACACCAAACACGTCGACACGATCTTTGCCCGCGTCTTTAAAGACTGAAACTCTAGCCGGTTAATGGACCGGCTACCGTGATCTGCGATATTCCTTTGAGAATGCACAAAGTCGTTGTACGCTTTTGATGCATCTCAAAGGAGTAGTATGATGAAACTTAGAATTGCACTTTCTGCATTGGTCCTTGCGGCAATTCCTGCGGTTGGTTTTGCCGAATGCGGGTCGCAACAACATGCGATGTCTTGCGCCGAAGGCAGCGTTTATGACGCGCAAACGGCGACCTGCGTGATCGCCGCGACGTCCTGAATAACACGCAAACTTGACCCTGCGCCGCTTTACTTGGTCTGCGCGGGTCTTAACATCAGACGCTAATCTGATCCGGAGAGTGTTATGCGTGTCCTTTTGATATCGGCCCTTGCAGTGGTTTTCCCTGCCAGTCTTTTTGCCAACGGGCCGGAACCGGTGGCACCCAAGCCAACGGTCACCTGTGAACAGGGTATGGTTTACGACAAGAAGACCAAGAAATGCGTTCCGGCGCAGGACAGCCGTTTAACTCCGGATGATTTATTTCAAACTGTGCGCGAATTGGCCTATGCGGGGGATTATGTCGGCGCGCAGATGATCTTGGCCGCTATGCCGCAAGATGACGATCGCACCCTGACCTATATGGGGTTTACCAACCGCAAGATGGGCAACGCCGAGGCCGGCATGTCATTCTACACCCGCGCGTTAGAGGTTAATCCCGCCAATATACTTGCGCGATCCTACATGGGGCAGGGCATGGTCGAGCAGGGAAACATCGCGGACGCATTGGCCCAGTTGCGTGCGATCCGGTCGTATGGTGGCACCGGAACATGGGCCGAAACGTCCTTGCGCACGGCCATCGCAACTGGACAGACTTTTAACTATTGAGCGGAGGTTTCTTCGTTCTTTGTTTATCTCTGAATGCCACAACGCTGACAGGCATAGTGACAGTCAGAGATGAAATTTTATGAATGAACTCGCAACGTTAGGGCAAATTCAACCTGTTCAGATGGCTGCATCTGGGATGATGGTTGCGCCCGGGCTGACCCGGCGCGCAAAAGCTGCGATTGTGGTTCGGTTGCTGCTGAACGAAGGGGCCGATATCCCGCTTGAGGAATTGCCCGAGGAACTTCAGGCCAGTCTGACCCAACAAATGGGGGCAATGCGGACGGTTGATCGCCACACGCTTGCCGCGGTTGTCGACGAATTCGCGCAAGAGCTGGATAGCATCGGGCTTTCTTTTCCGGGTGGGATCGCGGGTGCGATCTCGGCGCTTGATGGTAAAATCAGCAAGCAAACCGCCGAACGCCTGCGCAAAGAGGCAGGCGTGCTTGAGATGGGCGACCCTTGGGATCGTTTGCGCGGGTTAGAGGCTGATAGGCTTTTGCCGATGATAGAAAACGAAAGCATCGAAGTCGCGGCCGTCGTCTTGTCCAAGTTAAAGGTTGGATTGGCGGCTGAATTGCTGGGTTTACTGCCCGGACCCAAAGCGCGCCAGATCACCTATGCTGTTTCCCTTACCAGTACGGTGACCCCACAAGCTGTTGAACGCATTGGTCTTTCGCTGGCCAGTCAGCTTGATTTCGTGCCGGTGATGGCATTTGAGACCGGGGCGGTGGAAAGGGTCGGCGCGATCCTGAACTCGTCAACGACGCTGACGCGCGATGACATGTTGAGCGGATTGCAAGAAACGGACGAGGGGTTTGCCACCGCTGTGCGCAAGGCGATCTTTACCTTCGCGAATATTCCCGGCCGTATCATGCCCCGCGACATTCCCGCTATTCTGCGCCGCGCCGAACAGCCGCAGCTTGTGATCGCTCTTGCCGGAGCAGAGGCCGCCGGTATGCAAAACGTGTTTGATTTTATCCTTGAGAATATGTCGGGCCGCATGGCGGACCAGCTGCGCGAGGACGTTACCGATGCCGGCACTGTAAAACCTGCAGACGCAGAGGAGGCGATGGCGGGTTTTGTGTTAGTCATCCGCGAGATGGAGGCGGAGGGTGAGTTGCAACTGGTCGTAGAAGAGGAGGAGGAAGGCACTTGATCACGCTTGTTGCCTGCGTTCGCCCGCTGTAAACAGCACCACGCGATGCAGTCATCTGGCAGAGGTATATGGCCGATCCCAAGCTTCCCCCCAAAGATCCATTGGTGCGCCGCGCAGGTCATTATCTGACCAATGCGCTCATTGTCGGTATTATCAAGTTTGCCTTGCTGATCCCGTTTCGTGCGCGTCTTGGGTTTGTGGGGTGGGTCGTGCAATACATCATCGGTCCCGCCGCCGGGTACCGCCGCCGTGCGGTGCAGAACGTGGCGATGATCTGGCCGGAACTCCCTGAAGAACGTCGGAACGAAATTGTTGCAGGCTGCCTGAACAACGTTGGCCGGACCTTTATCGAAAACTATTCCACCGATGATTTTCCTGCCCGCATGGCGCTGAATACCCCCCAGGGGCCTGGTTTCGATGCGTTGGAAAGTGCTGCCAAAAAAGGGCAGGCGGTTATTCTGGTCACGGGGCATTTTGGCAATTACGAGGCGACCCGCGCCTGTTTGGTCGCGCGGGGCTATGACATCGGCGGCTTGTACCGCGATATGAAAAACCCCTATTTCAACGCGCATTATGTAAAAACAATGGAAGCATTCGGTGGGCCCGTTTTTCCTCAGGGGCGGCGCGGCACGGCCGGTTTCGTGCGCCATCTCAAGGATGGTGGTCAGCTGGTTTTGCTGTTCGATCAACATGTCTTTGGTGCGCCAAAGCTGGATTTCCTTGGCAAGCCCGCAAACACTGCGCTGTCGGCGGCTGAACTCGCCCTGCGGTATGACGCGCTTTTGATCCCGTTTTATGGAATCAGGCAGGCAGATGGCGTATCTTTTGATGCGGTTCTTGAGGCACCTATCCCGCATTCGGATGCAACAACCATGACGCAGGCGCTGAACGACAGTCTCGCGGCGCGGGTAAAGGCGCATCCGGAACAATGGTTTTGGGTGCACCGGCGTTGGCGGCCGAACGAAGACTAGATTATTTTACGCGGGCGGCCGCGACGATCGGTCCTGCGCCGCTTTGCTGGATAATCACAACCGCAGGCAGGTCCCCCTTGATCGGGGCTGTGAGGGCCAGCGGCTCTTGGGCCGACCAGTCGCCCAGCACCGACCAATTTTGCACGATATTATGGTATGAAAAGGCATGGCCTGCATTTTCGCCGCGTTTGATATTGGCCTTTCGCGACGGGATGTACTGCAACAAGTTCACGGTGAATGGTCCCTTGGCACCCGGCAACGTCTTGGCGTTGATCTGCAAGATATCGCCGCTGCGCGTTAGGGTCAGGTCAACAAGTGCCGGATCATTTTTATGGTCGGTGATCGCCTGGGCTACGGCCATCGGTTTCGCGCCCACGATATCCGTTATGCCATTGATAATCATTTCGGGCGTATAAATCGATTTCCTGCCACCAGCCACTGCATAGGCCCGCTGGCGCGTGGCATGATCTGGGTCGCCAAACTGGTCCTTCCAGCCGATGTAGTCCCAGTAATCGACATGCAGCGCCAGCGCGATCACATCGTTGCGCTGGGCAAGCTCGGCTAATATTTCATCTGCTGGCGGGCAGGAGGAACAGCCTTGCGAGGTAAACAGCTCGACCACGACGGGGCGGTCTTGGGCCCGCAAAGGGGCCGTGCAGGCAACGCCCAAAACGAGGAGGGAGGAAAACAGGAATTTCATCGATCAGGCCACTTTCACAAGGTGGTTTTTTGTAGACCGGGCTTGGATTAATTACCACTCAAGCTTTGTTGAAGCGCTGTAACGTCTGGATTTCTCCAATTTGCGTCAATATCGGTACACAATGGTATACAAAAGCGAATTACCTGATGGATAACTGTTGAAACGCGCCGCGCAATACTGCATTTAGACGCCAAGCCACCAATCTTTATCAACCCACCGAAGGGAGCTTCCATGACCATTATTGTTGGGCAGGACACCGCCAAGACACGCAAGACGCTGACGTCAGGCGACCAATCTATCGCCTATTATTCGATTCCTGCCGCGCAGGAAGCCGGGCTTGGTGATTTCTCGAAATTGCCTGCCGCGTTGAAAGTGGTGTTGGAAAACATGTTGCGTTTCGAGGATGGCAAAACTGTCACCGTCGACGACATCAAAGCATTCGCTGAATGGGGTGCCAAGGGCGGCCAGAACCCGCGCGAGATCGCCTATCGTCCGGCCCGCGTTTTGATGCAGGATTTCACTGGTGTTCCGGCGGTTGTTGACTTGGCCGCGATGCGTGACGGTCTGGTTGCATTGGGCGGCGACGCTAACAAGATTAACCCGCTGAACCCAGTTGATCTGGTCATCGACCACTCGGTTATGATTGACGAATTCGGCAACCCGCGCGCGTTCCAGATGAACGTTGACCGTGAATACGAGCGTAACATCGAGCGTTACACATTCCTTAAGTGGGGCCAAAAGGCGTTTAACAACTTCCGCGTTGTGCCCCCCGGCACCGGCATCTGTCACCAGGTGAACCTTGAATACCTGGCGCAAACCGTTTGGACTGACAAAGACCAAAACGGCGTCGAAGTTGCTTATCCTGATACGCTTGTCGGTACGGACAGCCACACCACCATGGTTAACGGCATGGCCGTTCTGGGTTGGGGCGTTGGCGGGATCGAGGCCGAGGCCGCGATGCTGGGTCAGCCGATTTCCATGTTGATCCCCGAAGTTGTGGGTTTCGAACTGACAGGCCGCATGATGGAAGGCACCACCGGTACCGACCTTGTGTTGAAAGTCGTCGAAATGCTGCGCGCAAAAGGCGTTGTTTCCAAATTCGTGGAATTCTACGGCGAAGGTCTGGATCACCTGCCACTGGCAGACCGCGCGACCATCGCCAACATGGCACCTGAATATGGTGCTACCTGTGGTTTCTTCCCGATTGACGGCGAAACCCTGCGTTACCTGCGCACCACGGGCCGCGAAGAAGACCGCATTGCGCTGGTCGAAGCCTATGCCAAGGAAAACGGCATGTGGCGCGACGCGGATTACGCACCGATCTACACCGACACGCTGACGCTTGATATGGGCACAATCGTACCTGCGATTTCCGGCCCCAAGCGCCCGCAGGATTACATCGCGCTGACCTCTGCGCACACTGCATTTGCTGACTATGTCAAAGGTGTCCGCGAGGGCAAAGATGCGTCACACGCAGCCGAAGTACGTTGGGAAGGCGAGGGCGGTCAGCCAGAGCCACAGGATATTCCCGGCGACGAGGGCAACCACAAGCGCGGCTATGTGATGACCGACGATGGTCATTACCAACTGCACGACGGTTCCATCGTGATCGCGTCGATCACATCGTGTACCAACACATCGAACCCCTATGTGATGATCGGCGCCGGTCTGGTTGCACGCAAAGCACGCGCGCTTGGTTTGACACGCAAGCCTTGGGTCAAGACATCGCTGGCACCCGGCAGTCAAGTGGTTTCCGCCTATCTTGAGGCCGCAAACCTGCAAGAAGATCTGGACGCCATCGGCTTTAACCTTGTTGGTTACGGTTGCACGACCTGTATCGGTAACTCTGGCCCGCTAGAGCCTGCGATCAGCAAGGCAATCAACGACTACGACCTGATCGGTACCTCGGTCCTGTCGGGTAACCGCAACTTTGAAGGCCGGATTTCGCCTGATGTGCGCGCCAACTATCTCGCGTCTCCGCCACTGGTTGTGGCCTATGCGCTGGTGGGTGACATGAACGTCGATCTCGCACACGCACCTTTGGGTCAGGATCAGGACGGCAACGATGTTTACCTGCGCGACATCTGGCCAACCACACAGGAAGTCGCTGAACTGGTTGAAAAGACCGTGACGCGCGAAGCCTTCCAAGAAAAATACGCCGATGTATTCAAGGGCGACGAAAAGTGGCAGGCGGTCGAGACAACAGACGCCAAGACCTACAACTGGCCACCTGCGTCGACCTATGTGCAAAACCCGCCATATTTCCAGAATATGTCGGCAGAGCCGGGCGTAATCACCAACATCGAAGGGGCTAAAGTACTGGCCGTTTTGGGTGACATGATCACAACCGACCACATCAGCCCTGCGGGTTCCTTCAAGGAAAACACGCCTGCCGGTCAGTACCTGATAGAGCATCAGGTGCCCGTGCGCGAATTCAACTCTTACGGTTCGCGTCGTGGTAACCACGAAGTCATGATGCGCGGCACATTCGCCAACATCCGCATCAAGAACGAGATGCTGGACGGTGTCGAGGGCGGCTATACAAAAGGCCCCGATGGCGAACAGACGTCGATCTTTGATGCCGCGATGGCCTATCAGGATGCTGGCACACCGCTGGTTATCTTTGGTGGTGAACAATACGGTGCGGGGTCTTCGCGTGACTGGGCCGCCAAAGGCACAGCGCTACTGGGCGTCAAGGCTGTGATCGCCGAGAGCTTCGAGCGTATTCACCGCTCCAACCTTGTTGGCATGGGCGTTATCCCGTTCGAGTTCACCAATGGTGACACGCGCAAAAGCTTGGGCCTGACCGGTGATGAAACCGTGTCGATCTCGGGTCTGGATACGATCAAGCCGCTGCAAGAAGTGCCGTGCACGATCACAATGGCTGACGGTTCGGTCAAAGAGATCATGATCAAGTGCCGCATCGATACAGCGATCGAGATCGAATACATCGAGCACGGTGGCGTTTTGCACTATGTTCTGCGTGATTTGGCTAAATCTGCCTGATCCAACCAAACTAACGTAATGAACGCCCGCCAAGCATCGTCTTGGCGGGCGTTTTGCATTCTACAGCAGTCGAAACCGGCGCTTGCCCTGCGGGATTCTGCCCATCGGGTAAGATATATCCGAATGCCCGTTCACAAATGTGATTTAGCCCAGCAGAGTGTTTGCTGCTACGGGATCATTTCCGCTATGAAGCAAGTATTATTGAGCGAGATGGTGACGTGCCGATGAACCGGGCTAGGTGTTACTGATCAGGTTTCGGTCTTCGCAAATGAGGAGGGCGCATGGCGCGTTCGACAACAGACAGTTTTTTCCGGGGCCTGCGGGCTGCCAGCACTGCCGCGGCAATTGTCTGGGGCAGTTCGGTCGGGCACGCCGCGTCGCTGGACGTCACCGGCATCGAAAAAGGGTCTGACCTGTACGATGCGGTGCTGGGCGGGTCATTGCTGCGTGAACAAACGGCAGAAGACGCAACCCCATCGACCCAAGAATTGCTGGCAGCAGCGCAGGCCGATTACGCGCGGTTGCTGGCCGTATTATACGATCAGGGCTATTTCGCCCCGGTGATCAAGATCACCGTTGACGGCGTCGACGTGTCGTCCATCGCGCCGGTATCCCCGCCGAAACAGATCAACAAGGCTGTGATTAACATCCAACCGGGCAAAAAGTTCAGCTTTGCCAAGGCCGAAATCACACCCGTTGCCCCGGGCACCGAACTGCCCGAAGGGTTCGCCGTGGGCCAGCCCGCCCGCCTTGGCATCCTGAAAGATACGGTGGCAAAAGCGATCACAGGCTGGCGCGACCAAGGCCATGCAAAAGCGGCTTTGACAGATCAACAGCTAACGGCGCGGGCACCTGACAGTACGATCAGCGCCACGTTGCGATTGGACCCCGGCCCACGCCTGCGCTTTGGCGAACTTACGGTGAAAGGCGAAAGCGCCGTACGCCGCAACCGCATCAACAAGATCGCCGGGCTGCCCACGGGCCAGGTCTATTCCCAAGAACAGCTTGATCTGGCTGCCACCCGTCTGCGCCGCACCGGTGCTTTTAGTTCGGTCGCAATGATTGAGGCGGATCAAATCACAGCGCCTGATATTTTGCCGATCACCGCCCAAATCGCCGATGCTCCACAACGGCGTTTCGGCTTCGGGGCCGAGCTTTCCTCGCTTGAGGGGCTGAGCGTCAGTAGCTACTGGATGCACCGCAACCTGTTGGGCGGCGCGGAAAACCTGCGTGTCGAGGGCGAAATATCTGGCATTGGCGGCAGTTCCGGCGGCACGGATTACCGGTTGTCGACACGGTTTGAGCGCCCCGCGACCTTTAACGCGGATACGAATTTCTATGCATTCGCGGAAATCGAACAACTGGACGAGGAGTTCTACTTTTCGCGCCAGTTTGATATCGAAGCAGGGATAGAACGGATTGCCAGCGCCGAGCGGACTTATACCTCGGGTGTGGGTCTGCGCACTGCGGAAACGCGCGATGCGTTCGGCACCCAGAACTACACGCTTTTGACCCTGCCGCTGACCGCCGAACATGATTACCGTGACAACCGGCTGGATGCCAAAGATGGTTTTTACGCCAAGGCCAGCGTAACCCCCTTTCTGGCGATATCCGGGTCGGCCAACGGTGTGCGCAGCTATGTCGATCTGCGCGGCTATAAAACCTTTGGCACCACCCGCCCCGTGACATTCGCCCTGCGTGGGCAGCTTGGGTCGGTCTACGGACCAACGCTGTCGCAGTCACCGGCGGATTACCTGTTCTACTCGGGCGGGGGCGGCAGCGTTCGCGGGCAACCTTATCAAACCCTTGGCGTTGATTTGGGGGGCGGCGAAACCGTTGGCGGGCGCAGTTTCGTGGGCCTGTCAGCCGAGGCACGCGTGGCCGTGCGTGATAAAATCGGCCTCGTCGCCTTTATCGATGCGGGCTATATCGGGTCTGAACAATTCTTTGACGGCTCTGGCCGGTGGCATTCGGGGGCGGGCCTTGGTCTGCGCTATGCCACAGGCATCGGGCCGATCCGCGTCGATTTCGCCGTGCCCACCTCCGGGCCGGAAACCGACGAAAACTTTCAGGTTTATATTGGCATTGGACAATCGTTTTGATCCACTTTCTGCGCAGTTTTATCGTTACATGTATGATGCTTTTGTCCTCGGGGGCTGTTGCCCAAGAGGACGATAAAGGCTTTTTGACCCGTACCATCCAGAACGCGCTTAGCGGGGCGGGACGAACGGTAAGCATTGATGGTTTTGCAGGCGCGCTTAGCTCGCGCGCGTCATTCGATCAAATGACAATCTCGGACGATCAAGGGGTGTGGCTGACGCTGGAGGGGGTCGAGCTGGATTGGAACAGGTCTGCGTTGCTGCGCGGGCGTCTTGAGGTGCAGGCCTTGACCGCCAAACGTCTGTCGGTGCCGCGTTTGCCCGCCGCCCAAGACGACGCGCTGCCCGATCCCGAGGCCACGCCGTTCAGCTTTCCAACGCTTCCCGATTTGCCAGTCGCCGTTGACGTGGCGAATTTCGAGGTCGAGGAAATTTTGCTTGGTGCGCCTATTTTGGGTGAAGCCGCGCAGTTGAAACTGACGGCGACGGCAAAACTGAACGATGATGTGGCGACCGTTGATATCGACGCCGCGCGCACCGACGGCAAACAAGGTGCGTTCAAGATTTCGGCAAACCTGAACCGCAGTGACAAGCTGCTGGATCTGCTGGTTAACCTGTCGGAAGAGCAAAAGGGCATTCTGTCGCGGGCGCTGAACATTCCCGATGAGCCGTCGGTTGCAGTGACTGTCGCAGGTCAGGGGCCGCTGTCGGATTTCAACGCCGATATCAATCTGTCCACCGATGGGGCAAAGCGTCTGGCGGGCCGGGTTAACGTGGCCGAACAAGGTGCCGCTGACGACCCCGATCGCCGCATTCAGGCCGATCTGCGTGGGGATGTCACCGCCCTGATCCTCTCGCAATACCGTACGTTTTTCGGCACGGATGTGGGGCTAAGCCTTGATGCCTTGATACAGGCAGATGGCGGGGTCGATGTCAGCGATTTTACCCTGAACGCCCAAGCGGCACAGCTGCGGGGCAAGGTCACCTTGAACAGTGATAAATGGCCTAGCGTGATTGATATCATCGGGACTGTGGCATCGACCGAAGATGAACGTGTGTTGCTGCCTGTCGCAGGGGCCAGCACCTATGTCCGGCGTATGGATATCGACGTTAAGTATAATGCCGATGACAGCGATGCGATTACGGCGGCCATTGACGTGGATGGTTTGGCAACAGACGCGCTGGCCATCGATCTCAGCCGGTTGGATCTGACCGGAACGCTGGCGGAAAAATCCGGTTCAGTGGGCGCGTTTAACGGCGATCTGGCCTTTACCACCAAAGGGCTGACCCTGACCAACGCTGCGATCTCAGAAGCATTGGGCCAAGCATTAAGTGGCCGCGCCAACATTGGCTATACAACGGGTCAGCCGGTGCAGATCAGCGGGCTTGACCTATCGGGTGCCGATTATGGGCTGTCGGGGGACGCCACGATATATGGCACCGCCGAAAAGTTTTTGACGCAGCTTAAGATGCGGCTAGAAGCCGATGACATCACACGTTTTTCCGCCCTGTCCGGCCGCGATCTGGGCGGCGCGGCTCATGTCGATCTGACCGGTCAGATAAAGCCGCTGGATGGTATGTTTGATATAAACATCAATGGCCTGACGCGCGATCTGAAGGTTGGGATTGCGCAGGCCGATGCAGTGCTTGCCGGTGACACGACCCTAAGTGTTGCCACCTTGCGCGATGAGACGGGCACATTCGTGCGGGATTTGTCGCTTGAGAATGCGGCCGTGACGGCCACGGGCGGGGCAGAGCTGCGCAGCAATAATTCGCAAGCGCGCTTTACGGCAAAGCTCACCGACATTGCGTTGATTGCGCCGCAATATTCCGGCCCCGTGACGCTGACCGCCACGGCGGATCAGGACACCCGTGGCTGGACCGTCGATGCCAGCGCCGACGGCCCCTATAATACGGTACTAACGGCCAAGGGGTTGGCGACAGGGCCAAATGCGACGCTTAATTTTGCCGCCGAAGTGCCTGAGATAAAAGACTTCGTGCTGGATGCGCCGGTTGCGGGCCGGGTCGCCCTAGATGGTGTATTGCGCCAGACACCTGCGGGTTGGCAGGTTGATGCCAATGCCGCCGCACCGCAGGATGTATCGGCCACGGTCAAGGGGTTGCTGACACCGCTTGATATAGATTTCGAGGCAAACATCCCGCGCGTAGAGGCGTTTGCGCCGCAGGTCACAGGACCGCTGACCGCGACAGGCAATCTGAAGCAATCGGATGATGGTTTTGCCATCGATGCACAGGCGTCCGGTCCCTATGCCGCGCAGGTCGCGGTACAGGGCGCGTTGACGCCATCGATCGACATGTCATTTGACGCGACACTGCCCGAGGTGAACCGCGTCGTGCCACAGGTCAACGGCCCGTTGACTGCCACGGGAAGGCTGCGCCAAACCGAAAAAGGGTTCTTTATCGACACCTCTGCCACGGGTCCTTACGGGGCGCGGGCCTTGGTTGAGGGGCTGGCAACGGGTCCTGATATGTCGCTGACCTTTGATGTGTCGCTGCCCGATGTGCAGCCTGTGGTGCCGGGTGTATCTGGCCCGCTGGCGGCCACGGGATCGATCCGTCAAACGCCGGAAGGTATTGCCGTCGATACCAATGCGACCGGGCCATATGCGGCACGGGCATCGGTGCAAGGTGTCGTAACGGGTTCTGCTCCCGCGCTTAGCTATGATGTCACGATCCCCAACTTGGCCGCTGTGGTGCCGCAGTTGAACGGACCGCTGAATGTCACCGGCACCGCCCAACAAGAGGCCGCTGGCTGGCGGTTGAACACCAACGCCGATGGCCCTGCCGGCACGCAGGCCAAAATCGCCGGGCTGGTCGGGACTGATGGCACACTGAACCTTGATATCAACGGCAATGCCCCGTTGGGCCTGTCCGCACCCTTTACCGCGCCCCGCATTTTGCAAGGGCAGGCGGTCTTCGATCTGAGCGTGAACGGTCCACCGCAACTGGGGTCGGTGACGGGCACGATCCGAGCCTCTAATGCCTCCCTTTCTGCGCCCAATCTGCGGATTGCGTTGCAAAACATCGCTGCCAATATCGATATCGGTAACAACCGGGCACAGCTTGACCTGTCGGCTGACAGCGTCGATGGCGGTCAGATCAAGGTTGGCGGATCGGTGATCTTGACGGGGGCCACGACTGCAGACTTGCAGATTGCGTTGAACAATCTGGTGCTGATTGATCCGTCGCTTTATCGCACGTCGCTGAACGGAGCGTTGCGTTTTGCTGGCCCCCTGACTGGAGGCGCTCGCATAGAAGGCCAGATCGACGTAGGCGAAACCAGCGTGACGGTCCCCTCGACGGGGCTGACCAGTATTGGTGATATCCCGCAGATCGACTTTATCGGCGCACCTGCGGATGTGATCGCAACCAGACATAAGGCCGGTCTTAACGGGGGTGACGCGGGCACCGATGTGACCGAAACCAGCGTTGGGCCGGGCTATGGCATGAACGTTCGGATCAATGCGCCGAACCGGATTTTCGTGCGCGGGCGTGGCCTGGACGCAGAACTGGGCGGAAGCCTTTTGCTGACCGGTACCACCAACCGCATGATTTCGGCAGGTCGGTTTGATCTGATCCGTGGGCGGCTGGATATCTTGGGCAAGCGGTTTGATCTGACCGAGGGCGCTGTGCAGTTTCAGGGCGATCTGGTGCCTTATTTACGCTTTGCCACCGCGACAAGCACTGAAGCCGGCGAGGTGCGGATCATCATTGAAGGCCCCGCAACATCGCCCGAGGTATCGTTTGAATCCACCCCGGCATCCCCCCAAGACGAGGTATTGGCGCAGCTGTTGTTCGGGCGCAATATATCCGAGATTTCCGCGTTTCAGGCGCTGCAACTGGCCAATGCTGTCGCGACCCTTGCTGGTCGTGGCGGGGCGGGCGTGATTTCAAACTTGCGGGCCGGTTTTGGTCTGGATGATCTGGATGTGACCACCACCGGCGACGGCGCAACGGCTGTGCGCGCGGGCAAGTATATCTCGGACAATGTCTATACTGATGTGACTGCTGCATCGGATGGCACCGCGGATATTTCGATCAACCTCGACATCAGCAAAAGCCTGACGGCCAAAGGCACCGTTGGGTCGGATGGTAATACCGGTATCGGGATATTCTTTGAAAAAGACTATTAAACCAAGCGTTTGTCGGCGTTGAACGTGCCAAATCTGCTTTGTTCGAACAGCAGGGCGGGCGCGTTCAGGTCGACATTATAGGCCCCGTGCGTGACCTGTCCCAAGATCACCGAATGATCCCCTGCGGGATGTACCGCAAATGTATCGCAGTGAAATGTGGTCAGGCATCCGTCTAGTGTTGGCGCGCCATTTGGTCCTGCTGACCAGTTAAACAGGTCAAATCCGTCGCCATTTGCTGCGAAATGATCTGCCAAGGGTTGCTGGTCTGCACCCAATACATGGACCGCGAAATGCGGTGCCACGGCAAACGCGTCATGGCGTTTCGACGATTTTCCAGGCGACCACAGCACCAACGGGGGATCCAGCGACACCGACGAAAATGAATTTGCGGTCATCCCCAGCGGGCCATGCGGGGTTTGCACCGTCACGACCGTCACACCTGTCGCAAACCGTCCAAATGCGCGGCGCAGGTCAGCCGTATCGTTCGTGGCGGGGTCAAAATGGTGCAAGCGATCAGTCATCACGCAGCGGTGCCATGGGTGGGCGCGATTGTCCAGACGGCAAAGCACCAAAGTCGGGGCGGTTTGGGGGCAGTTGCTGCCAACGAAATATTAACTGCTAGGGCTTAGCTGAATGGCGAAAGATCGGTAGAACGGCGATCTTGCGCATGAAGGGAATTATGTGTCGATTATAGAAAAGTATCGTCTGGCGTTTGATATCTCCCCTGTGCCCATGCTTTTGGTCGCCAGTGATGGCAGATTACTGTTGGCAAATGACGATTTTTTGGAGCTTTTCGAATATACGATCGATGAAATTCAGGAATTGAGCGTAGAGGCGTTGGTGCCTGAATCTATCCGTGCCCACCATCCCGAACTGCGAAATGCATATGGCCGCGCATCGACTAAACGCAGCATGGGCGCGGGGCGCGATCTGTACGGGGTGACCAAATCCAAAAAGGTGATCCCGCTGGAACTGGGGCTGGAACCGGTCACTGACGGGGTCGAAACCATGGCGCTGGTTGCTGCAATCGACATCCGGCACCGCAAAATCCACGAAGAACGCATGCACCGCGCAATGGATGCTGCCGCCTGTGCCATGGTGATGGTTGACGGGCGTGGCACGATCGTTTTCGTCAACAAAGCCGCGTCGATGCTGTTCGGGTACGAAGAAAACGATCTGTTGGGCCACGCCGTCGAAATGCTGATCCCAGAAGAATTCCGGCGCGCCCATCCGGTTTATATCGAAAGCTTTATGAAAAACAGTACGGAGCGGTTTATGGGGCTGGGCCGGGATCTATTCGCGCGGCGCAGTGACGGTACCCGCTTCCCCGTTGAAATCTCGCTGACCCCCGTCGAAGCGCCTACTGGCACCTTGGTCATGAGCACCATCGTGGATTTGTCAGAACGTGTCGCCGCAGCCGAGGAAGTTGCCGAGAAAAGCGCGGAACTGGCGGCCTTGAACGTCGAGCTGTCCCATTTCGCGTATAGTGCGAGCCACGATCTCAAGGCACCATTGTCATCTATCACAGGGCTTTTGACGCTGTGTATTGAGGATCTGGACGACGGCTGCATTGATGACGTGCGCGAGAACCTTTGCAAGGTCATTGAAATCAGCCGCCGCAGCGCCAGCAAGGTCGAAGGCGTGTTGCAAATTGCGCGCGCAGGGCGGGATGGGATGCCAGCCACCGAGATATCTCTTGGCACCACGATCCAGGAAATTTGGGTCGATCTGACAGGCGGCAACAGCACGGCAGAACTTACGCTTGATTTTAGCGACCAAGCGCCCCTCGTGACCGAATTGCCAACGCTGAAGGTGATTGTCGAAAACATGCTGTCCAATGCGCTGCGCTATGTTGATGCGGCAAAACCGAAACATGTGATTTGCGTGAAAAGCGAACCGCATGATTGCGGTATCAAGATTTCTATTTCGGACAACGGTATTGGCATTTCTGAGCAGAGTTTGCCCAAGGTGTTTCACATGTTCAAAAGGCTGGATGAGCGCAGCGGTGATGGGTTGGGCCTGTCCTTGGTTCAAAAACAGGTCGAGCGGCTGGGCGGAACGATAAGTATTTCCAGCATCGAAGGGGAGGGCACGACGATTTCCTTTACCCTTCCAATAATGGAGACAGCGTGTGACTGAAATTCCTGTTGCCATTGTCGATGATAACGTAACGGACCGCTACATCGTCCGCAGGCGTCTGGCCAAGGCCGGCGGTTTTGGCAAGATATTTGAAGCCGATAACGGGGATGATTTCTTACGGCAACTTAAGAATGGCGACTTCCAAAGCGCGACTACAGACAAGCCTCTGCTGATCTTGATGGACGTGAATATGCCGCGCAAGACCGGTTTTGAGACGATTGCAGAGCTTGAGAGCCTGATCGCGGCCGGTACCCAGCAACCAAGCATGGTTGTGATGATGCTGACGTCCTCTAGCAACCCGCGTGACATGGAACAGGCCGAGCAGTTGGCGTCGATCAACGGCTATGTTTTCAAGCCCATAGATGATGAAGGGGTCCATAAAATCCACGCGCTTTATCGGTGACAGGTTTGCGCACCAACGACAGGGCTGATCCAATGCAGTTGCGTCGCCTGATCATTGCAGATGTGCAATGGGGCACCTGATAAGATGCCCCCTGCGGTTTGATGGATCGTCTGATCTTAGTCCGGAAACAGACGTTAGCGGTTCATCCGGTTTTCGATCAGTTCATCGACAACCTCTGGTTCTGCCAACGTCGAAATATCGCCAAGTGCCCCAAAGTCGTTTTCAGCAATTTTGCGCAGGATGCGGCGCATGATTTTGCCGGACCGTGTTTTAGGCAAGCCGGGTGCCCATTGGATAAGGTCTGGCGACGCGATGGGGCCGATTTCGGTGCGGACCCAGTTGCGCAATTCGGTGCGCAGCTCTTCCGTAGGCTCTTCGTCCGCCATCAATGACACATAGCAATAGATGCCTTGGCCTTTGATATCATGCGGGTACCCAACCACTGCCGCCTCGGCGACTTTTGGGTGGGCAACCAGTGCGCTTTCGACTTCGGCTGTGCCCATGCGGTGACCGGAAACGTTGATCACGTCATCGACGCGGCCAGTGATCCAGTAATCGCCATCTTCGTCGCGGCGACAACCATCGCCAGTAAAGTAGTAGCCCTTGTAGTCGCTGAAATAGGTCTGTTCGAACCGCTCGTGATCGCCCCAAACGGTGCGCATCTGGCCCGGCCAGCTGTCGGCGATGCACAACACACCTTCGACGCCGTTACCCTCGACAATCTCGCCGGTGGTTGGTTCCAGAACGACCGGCTTGATGCCAAAGAACGGCTTCATCGCGGCACCGGGTTTGGTGGCGTGGGCACCGGGCAGGGGGGTCATTAGGTGGCCACCGGTTTCGGTTTGCCACCAGGTGTCAACGATGGGGCATTTACCTTTGCCCACGACATCATTGTACCAGTTCCACGCTTCGGGGTTGATCGGCTCGCCCACGGTGCCCAGCAGTTTCAGGCTACTAAGGTCGCAGCCTTCAACAAATTCGGCCCCTTTGCCCATCAACGCACGGATCGCGGTGGGGGCGGTGTAGAACTGGTTAACCTTGTGCTTTTCGCAGATTTGCCAGAACCGGCTGGCGTCTGGATAGGTCGGCACGCCCTCAAACATCAGTGTGGTCGCGCCGTTGGCCAGCGGGCCATAGACGATATAGCTGTGGCCCGTGACCCAGCCCACATCGGCGGTGCACCAATAGACATCGCCATCGTGGTAATCGAACGTCACCTCGTGGGTCAGTGCCGCATAGACCAGATAGCCGCCTGTGGAATGCACCACGCCTTTGGGCTGGCCGGTCGAGCCGGAGGTGTAAAGGATGAACAGTGGATCTTCGGCATTCATGGCCTCGGGTGCGCAGGTGTCGGCGGCGTCTTTGGCGAGCGCTTTATAGTCGAAATCGCGCCCTTCGGTCCATGTGGTCTGACCACCTGTGCGCTTCACAACCAGACATTTGACGCTGTCCTTGCAATGCAGCAGCGCCTGATCGGCATTGGTTTTCAGCGGCGTGGCCTTGCCCCCGCGTGGGGCGTAATCGGCAGTAATGACGACTTTGGCTTCGGACCCGTTCACACGCGATGCCAAAGCATCAGGCGAAAATCCTGCAAACACGATCGAATGAATGGCACCGATCCGTGCGCAGGCCAGCATGGCATAGGCCGCTTCGGGGATCATCGGCAGATAGATGACAACCCGGTCGCCTTTACCCACGCCTAAATCGCGCAGGATATTGGCCATTTTGCAGGTCTGTGTGTGCAATTCTTTATAGGTGATGTGTTGCGCGTCTTCTTCGGGGCTGTCGGGTTCCCAAATGATCGCGGTTTGATCGCCGCGGGTTTCAAGATGGCGGTCAATGCAGTTGGCACTGACGTTCAGCTCTCCATCGGCGAACCAGTTGATTTTCACCTGACCAAAGGTGAAATCCACATCCTTGACGGTGGTAAAGGGCGTCATCCAGTCAACGCGCTGTGCCTGCTCGCGCCAGAACCCGTCTGCATCCTCGATCGAGGCTTTGTACATCGCGTCGTATTTTGCCGCGTTTACATGGGCACCCTCAGCCATTTCGGTGGATGGCGGATAGGTTTTGGCTGCGTTGGACATTGTTTCCTCCCTCAAGGATCTTAACCTTCAAATGACCGTATCAACCTGTTGGTTGGCCGGTCCTCCCGTGTCGGATCATAGCGGCAACTGAAAAGAAGGGAATAAGTATCTGTAATGGCGGGGTTTGTCTGTAAAGTTTTTTCCCTATAGGGGTGGTGTTTTGTAAATTATTGTCAGTCGCGTGCGAAAATCTTCCGATTTTGCCGCTGATTACATGTTAACAATGCCCCGCCATTTTACACGCGCAAGTAGCGGCGAAAATCGGATTTGTGTAAACCGTGTAAACCCACAAGGGATACAGGGTGTTCTGGGGTTGGCAGACTTGCCATGGGGAGTTAATGTTTCGACAAGCGGAACCCATAGGTCCGCATCAAGGGAGAAACCACATGAATAACCTTTTGAACGGCGCAGCTGTCTGCGCCCTGACGTTTGCATTTGCATCGCAAGCTGCCGCAACCGAATGGAACGCGTCCGTTTGGGGCAAGCGCCGCGCCTTTACCGAGCATGTTGAGAAAATCGCAGAGCTGGTATCCGAGAAAACCGGCGGCGAATTCACCATCAACGTCAGCTATGGCGGCCTGTCCAAAAACCGCGACAACCTGGATGGTATTTCCATCGGTGCCTTCGAGATGGCCCAATTCTGTGCCGGCTACCACGCCGACAAAAACCGCGCGATCACCGTGCTTGAGCTGCCATTTTTGGGTGTCACCAACCTGAAAGAAGAAGTCGCGGTATCCCGCGCCGTTTATGCGCACCCTGCCGTGACCAAAGAGATGGCACAGTGGAACGCACGCATGCTGATGACATCGCCAATGCCGCAATATAACCTTGTGGGCACAGGCGAGCCGCGCGACACGCTGGCCGAGTTTGACGGCATGCGGGTCCGCGCAACAGGCGGTTTGGGCAAAGCGTTCGAAGCCGTTGGTGCTGTGCCAACATCCGTGACGTCCTCCGAGGCATATAATGCGATGGAATCGGGTGTTGTCGACACGGTCGCATTTGCCCCGCATGCGCACCTTAGCTTTGGTACGATCAACAAGGCTGACTGGTGGACTGCGAACCTGAACCCAGGCACCGTGAACTGCCCGGTTGTTGTGAACATCGACGCCTATGATGCGTTGTCTGATGCCGAAAAAACCGCGCTCGACAGCTCGGTAGACGAGGCGCTGGATCACTATCTTGCCAACTATGGTGAACTGCTGGCGCGTTGGGATTCCGTTCTTGAGGAAAAAGGCGTTGAAAAGGTGATGTACGCACCCGAAGTCATCGCCGAGTTCAAAGCCAAGGCTGCCGATCCTGCCCGCGAAGAGTGGATCAAGGATATGGAAGCCCAAGGCATCCCAGGTCAGGAACTGTATGACCTTGTGATGACCACATTGGAAAAAGAACGCGCCTCTAACTAAGGTGTGTCATGGGGGCTGCGCGTGGGCGCGGCCCCTTTTTACGTTTTATTCCCCTTTTTGAAAGGAAAGCGTCATGGCCGGATCCTCTGCCGTGCTCGAAGATGGCAGCTTGCTAAGCCGTCTCGACAAAGGTCTTTTGCGACTTGAAACTGCCTTTGCCCTTGCGTCGGGCATCGCGGTTTTCATGCTGATGGTGCTGGCCGTTTGGTCTGTGGGCGGGCGCAAGTTTTTTGCAACCCCATTGGCGGGTTATGTGGATTGGATCGAATTTGTCATGCCGCTGATCGCGATCATGGGGATTTCGTACACCCAGCGGAACGGCGGCCATGTGCGGATGGATATTCTGATTGGCCAGCTTAAGGGCCGCGCGCTTTGGGCCGCTGAAATGTTTTCCGTCTTGCTGATCTTTATCCTGATGCTGGCGTTGATCTGGGGATCATGGGCGCATTTTCAGCGCAGCTTTGATTTCGCGGCACCATTTTGGAGCCGGGACAGTTCGATTGATATCGGGTTGCCGATCTGGCCTGCCAAGCTGATTGTCCCGCTGGCGTTCGGCGTCCTTGCGTTGCGATTGCTGCTGCAAATCTGGGGCTACGGGCGTGCGTTTATTTTGGGGCTGGAACACCCCGTTGCTGTACCGCTGGTACAATCGGCCGCCGAACAGGCGATGGCCGAGGCTGAACATTTGGATGGGCGGGACTGATCATGGATTCTATTGAAATCGGCCTATGGGTCTCGGGCGGTATGCTGTTGATGGTCGTTCTTGGCATGCGCGTGGCCTTTGCCGCCGCATTGGCAGGTCTGATCGGCCTCGTTTGGATATTCTGGGCCAAAAAGGGCATGCAATGGTCCGAACTGGACTGGGCGTTGACCGTCGCGATCAAAACCGCGGGGCAGGTGCCCCATTCCAAAGTGTCCAGCCAAACCCTAAGCCTGATCCCGACATTCATTCTGATCGGGTTTCTGGCCTATTATGCGGGCCTGACCCGCGCCCTGTTCGAGGCCGCTAAACGCTGGATCGCATGGTTGCCGGGCGGCTTGGCTGTCTCAACCGTGTTTGCGACCGCCGGTTTTGCCGCCGTGTCCGGGGCATCGGTGGCGACGGCTGCGGTGTTTGCACGGATCGCAATCCCCGAGATGTTGGCCATCGGCTATAACAAGAAATTTGCAGCGGGTGTGGTTGCGGCTGGCGGTACATTGGCGTCACTGATCCCGCCCTCGGCTATTTTGGTGATCTACGCGATTATCGTTGAACAGGACGTTGGCAAGCTATTGCTGGCAGGCTTTATTCCCGGTGCATTTTCCGCCGTGATCTATGCGATCCTGATCGTTGGTATTGCGACCATCTGGAAGAACGTTGGCCCCCCCGTAGGCGGCTTTACATGGCGGCAACGGTTTGAATCCCTGCCTGCGGCCTTGCCGATCTTTGCCGTGGTCATCATCATTATCTTCTTTGTCTACAACCCGTTTGGCGACGCGTGGGGTACCCCCACCGAAGGCGGTGCTGTGGGCGCGTTCATTGTGTTCCTGATGGCGCTTTATCGTGGCATGCGCTGGTCCGAGCTAAAGGACGCACTGCTGGAAACTGCCAAGCTGACGGTGATGATCTTCACGATCATCTGGGGCGTTCTGATCTATGTGCGCTTCCTTGGGTTTGCTGATCTTCCCGGTGCCTTTTCCGATTGGATTTCCGCGCTTGAGGCGTCACCGATACTGATCTTGGTCTGTATCTTGTTGGCCTATGCCGTGCTGGGGATGTTCATGGACGCCATCGGCATGCTGCTGCTGACCTTGCCGGTGGTTTACCCTGCGGTCATGGCGTTGAACGGGGGCGAATTCGTATCGGCCGCGGACAGTGCGTTTGGCATGTCGGGCCCGATGTGCGCGATCTGGTTCGGCATTCTGGTCGTCAAAATGGCCGAGTTCTGTCTGATCACCCCGCCCATCGGGTTGAACTGCTTTGTGGTGGCGGGCGTACGCCCTGATCTAAGCGTTCAGGACGTGTTCAAAGGCGTCATGCCGTTCTTTGTTGCGGATGCTGTGACGATTGCCTTGCTCGTGGCGTTCCCGTCTATCGTGCTTTGGTTGCCGTCACTCGCTGGCTAACCCGGCGCGTTGTTGTTCCCTGCTATCTTCGGGTTTGACCTGTTCTGCGGACAGGAAATTCCCGATGGTATGCAGGGGCTCAAAGTTTTCGCAGACGACTTTGAAAACCACCAAAAACGGCACCGCAACCAAGGCACCTGCAATCCCCCATAGCCACCCCCAGAAAACGACGGTCAGAAATACGGCGACCGTGTTCATCTCAAGCCGCCTGCCGACCAGCCACGGGGTGACAAGCTGACCCTCGACCATGGTCAGGACGAGGTACCCCAAAGGGGCGAGCAGCGCGTAGCCAAGGCTGTCAAAGGTGACAATCGAAAAACCGGCGACCAGTAACACACCGCCAAAGCCGCCAATATACGGCAAAAAGTTCAACATGAACGCGGCAATGCCCCAAATATAAGCAGAAGGCAGGCCCAAAGCGGTCAGATACAGCCCCACGCATATGCCAAGACCAGCGTTGATCGACGCAATGGTTAGCAGATACCGCGACACCCGTTTTTCCACGTCATACACCGTTTGCAGGGCACGTTTTTTGCCCGTCATCGTGGGCATGGATTGAACCAGCTTCAGGTAAAACAGCTCTCCCGACGACAGCAGGAACAGCGCAAGGATCAAGATTACCGCCAGCGATGCGCCCGTGGTACTGACGGTATCCATGGCAGTGTCCAACAGGCCGGGCTGGCGGACAACAACCTCTTTAGGGTCCTCAACACCGCCATTGCTGATCTTTTCCACCTCTTCGCTGGCAGACCGCATGTTTTCGACAGCTTCGCTCACACCGCTGAGCTTTTGTTTGATTTCGGTGCCCATTTGCGGAATTTCGTCGCTCCACAAGGCGACTGTGCCGGCAGAAAGAACCACGATCGACATGATCACCAACGCAGTTGCCAGCACCAGCACAAATGCCGAAACCACATGGGGCACGCCAATGCGGTACAGGCCACGGGATACAGGGCTAAGGGTCAGGGCCAGCAAAAAACCCAGCAAAATCGGCAGTATAAGGTCTTTGGCAAAATAGGCCGTCACAAATAGCGAGATCAGGACCAGCATTTGCAAAGAGCGCCGGATCGAGGGCAGGTGTTCCACAAGGTTTTCCAATGCATATAGGATTACCGAGCAAACGCCCGAACCGGGCAAAAGGTTCACGCCATCGTGAGTGATTTTTACCGCGCGCCATATTCCCCCCTCGCGAAGCCTGCCGATCTGTGCTGATGTGCGCGTGAATGTCTGAATACGGAGAAGTCACAATGCCCATCACACCCCTAGGTCTGGACCCGACCCTTTGTTTTATCGGGGGCGCATGGGTGCCATCGCTAGAGGCCGGGCGTGTGTCGCTGCTCAACCCGTCGGATGGATCGCATCTGTGCGACATTGCGCGCGGATCTGATGCCGATATCGACCGTGCCGTTCAGGCCGCGGGGGCCGCGCTGGCCGGGGATTGGGGCCGCGCAACGGCTGCCGAACGGGGCCGGGTTCTGGCCAGGATCGGGCAGGGCGTTCTGGATCACGTCGAAGAGCTGACCCAGCTTGAGGCGTTGGATGTGGGCAAGCCGCTGAAACAGGCACGGGCCGATGTTTTGGCGCTGGCCCGCTATATGGAATTTTATGCAGGTGCTTGCGATAAATTGCATGGCGAGACGATCCCGTATCTGGATGGTTATACCGTTTATACCTTGCGCGAACCGCATGGGGTGACGGGGCATATCATCCCTTGGAACTATCCGATGCAGATCATCGGGCGCTCGGTCGGGGCCGCGTTGGCGATGGGCAATGCTGCCGTCCTCAAACCGGCCGAGGAGGCCTGCCTGACGGCGCTGGCCTTTGCGCAGATCGCCCATGCGGCGGGGCTGCCAGCCGGTGCGCTGAACGTGGTACCGGGATTAGGGGCCGAGGCGGGAGCCGCGCTTACGCGCCATCCGGGGGTGCATCATGTGTCATTTACCGGATCGGTGGGTGTGGGCAAATTGATACAGGAAACCACCGCCCGCAACGTGGTGCCTGTCACGCTGGAACTGGGGGGCAAGTCGCCGCAGCTGGTGTTTGACGATGCCGACATTGATGCGGCGCTGCCGTTTTTGGTCAATTCAGGCATCCAGAATGCCGGACAGACCTGTTCAGCGGCCTCGCGGGTTTTGGTCCAGCGCGGTGTCTATGACCGCGTCGTGGCGCAGATGGGTGATCGGTATAACGCGCTGCGCGTCGGGCCAGCGTTGGCCGATCTGGACGTCGGGCCGCTGATCTCTGCCCGCCAAAAATCCATCGTGGGCGGGTTTCTGGCCCAAGGGGACGCGCTCGAGGTTGTTGGCCGTGGGCAGATCGTGCCCGATGCCCCCGAAAGCGGTGCCTATGTCGCGCCCACGTTGTTTGCGGGCGTTGCACCCGATCATGTGCTGGCCCAGCAGGAAATATTCGGCCCCGTTCAGGTGATAATCCCCTTCGATACCGAGGAAGAGGCCCTGCGCATCGCCAACGGCACTGAATTCGGCCTTGTCGCTGCGGTTTGGTCGCAAAACGGTGCGCGCCAGATGCGGCTGGCCAAACAGTTGCGTGCGGGACAGGTGTTTCTGAACAACTACGGTGCTGGCGGCGGGGTTGAACTGCCCTTTGGCGGTGTGGGGTTGTCTGGCCATGGCCGTGAAAAGGGGGTCGAGGCACTGTACGGTTTTTCGACATTGAAGACCGTCGCGGCCTTTCACGGCTAACCTGCCTGAACGGCACGACCTAAAAAACAATCACTCCAGTGTGGCGCGATCTACCGCGATCAAGCCCAATTGGCGGGCGGTCGTCAAAGCCAAAATAGGGCTGTCTGGCCCGCCTGCACTGATCTGGTAGTTGCGCATGGCTGCGCGGGTGGGCGCATCGTAGCTGCCCGAAATCGGTCCGGTATATATGCCACGCGCCTCAAGCGCGCGCTGCAAGGTCTCAACGAATTGCGGGGTCATTTGCACAGCGCACGGGGTCTCGAACCAGTTGTCTATGCGGGGCTTGACGATCTGCTGCCGGGTTTCGGTGCGATAGATGGGAAAGGCCTGAACCTCTCCGGTTGAACTGATCTGCGCAGGCTGGACCTGCACCTGCTCGGTCACGGTTTCAATCACAGCGGGGGACACGGTGCGCCCCCAGCACGACCCGGGATGCGCGCCCGCGGGGCCTTGGGTGGTTGCCTCGATCACGCCCGGCTCTGGTGCCTCGATGTCGGCGGGCGAGGTATCGCAGCCCGAAACCGTCACACTGCACAGTGCGACCAAGCATCCTATTAACACGTCCGATCGTGAAATCACCTGTCTGCCACGCCTTTGTTGGTCTTGAGCTTTGCGGCAATCTAGCCCGTTTTTCGGGCGCTGCCTAGCGCAATGCCCAAACGCGGTCTGCTTGGCAAATATGCGCAACAAATGCCGCGCAAAAGGGGCTGGCGAAAGGGGGCAGGGCTGGCTACACATGGAGCGATATTTATTGCACAGGGGGTCAAGATGGCCAAAATCACCTACGTAGAACACAACGGCACAGAGCATGTGGTGGATGTGGCCAATGGCATGACCGTCATGGAAGGTGCGCGCGACAACAATATTCCCGGTATCGAAGCAGATTGCGGCGGGGCCTGTGCCTGCTCGACCTGTCACGTCTATGTAGACCCGGCTTGGGTCGACAAAGTACCGGCCAAGGACGACATGGAAGAAGACATGCTGGATTTCGCCTATGAGCCCGATCCAGAACGCTCGCGTCTGACCTGCCAGATTAAAGTGACAGAGGCGCTTGATGGTTTGCGCGTCCAAATGCCAGAAAAGCAAATCTGATGGTGGCGGGGGCGCGGCGTCAGCTGTCGCTCATGCCCAAACGTTTCACACGCCACGTGCAGCAAATGTTGTGCGTGGCGCTGACGGCGTTGGCACCTGGATGGGCCGGGGCGCAAACGATCACTGCTGCACAATATGCCGATCCCACGACGCGCTACGATCATGGCATCCTAGGCGACGCCATCGAATGGGGCACGCTTGAAGTCGCGTTAGATGATGGCACCAAACGGCGTTTCATCCTGCCAGATACACTGGTGTTCGAGGACACAGCCCCAAGGCTAGCCGACCTTGATGGCGACGCATCACCTGAAATCATAGTGGTCGAAAGCAGCTTAACGGCTGGTGCGCGATTGATCGTCTATGGCCCAAATGGCCGTCTGGCCATGACCGATCACATCGGGCGCAAAAACCGCTGGCTTGCCCCCGTCGGGGTCGCTGATTTCACCGGTGACGGCCGGCTGGAAATCGCGATGGTGGTGACGCCGCATCTTGCCGGAAAACTGGTGGTTCTGGCCTTTGATGGCGCGAAACTGTCTCCGGTAGCCACGACCACCAACCTGACCAATCACCGCATTGGCGACACGGACATCGCCGGGGGTATCCGCACCTGCGATAATGCCCCTCAGATGATTTTGGCGCAAATGCCGTGGCGCAGCTCGGCCGATACGACAATGGTGGCGGTCAGTCTTGTAAACGGAACGCTCAAGGTCGCGCCGTTCAAAGAACCGTTTACCGCACAAAATATAGCACAAGCCAAAAGCTGTAGGATCCATCCGCGCTAGACGCAGACCTGTCTTCCAAATGGTCCAAAATCCTGGGGGTCCGGGGGCTAGCCCCCGGTCCGACACCTGATTATGTCAGCGCACGCCAGCCAATATCGCGCCGGAAAAAACCACCGGGCCAATCGACCGCGTCAACCATGGCATAGGCCCGGGCCTGCGCTTCCGCCAGGCTGTCGCCCCGCGCCGTCACATTCAACACGCGTCCACCCACGGCAACGATCTGCCCGTCTTTTTCTGCGGTGCCCGCGTGGAACACCATGTTGCGGCTGTCTTCGGGCAATGCATCCAGCCCGCCGATCACGCTGCCCTTGTCATAGTCACCGGGATAACCCAACGCGGCCATCACGACCGTGACCGCGTGATCATCGGCCCAGTTTACCTTCATCTCGGACAGACGGGTTTGGGCGGCAGCGTGAAGCAAATCCAACACCTGCGCGCCCAACCGCATCATTAATACCTGACATTCAGGGTCGCCAAAGCGCGCGTTATATTCCACCAGCCGGGGTGCGCCGTCCTTGATCATCAGGCCTGCGTACAACACACCCTGATAGGGCATACCGCGTTTTGACATCTCGGCCATCGTGGGGCGGATGATCTCGGCTAGGGCGCGTTCGGCGATTGCGTCGGTCAGAATCGGCGCGGGGGAATAGGCCCCCATGCCGCCGGTGTTGGGGCCCGTGTCGCCGTCGCCCACGCGCTTGTGGTCCTGGGCGGTGCCGATGGGCAGCACAGTGTCGCCGTCACATAGCACAAAGAACGAGGCTTCTTCGCCGTCCATGAATTCTTCGATCACCACCTCGGCTCCGGCATCGCCAAAGGTGCCGTCGAACATGGTGTCAACGGCGGCCAGCGCTTCGGCGTCGGTTTCGGCGATGATCACGCCTTTGCCCGCGGCCAGACCGTCGGCCTTGATCACGATGGGGGCAGGGTGGTCGGCCAGATAGGCGCGGGCAGATGCGGCATCGGTAAAGTGGCCATAGGCCGCCGTGGGTGCATTCGCTGCATCGCAGATTTCTTTGGTGAACGCCTTTGATGCCTCAAGTGCTGCGGCGGCTTTGGACGGACCAAACACCAGAAAACCCGCATTGCGCAGATCATCAGCGACGCCAGCGGCAAGCGGTGCCTCTGGCCCGATGATCACGAAATCAATGCTGTTTTCGTCGGCAAACCCGACCACAGCCGCGCCATTGTTGATGTCGAAGGACGCGCATTCCGCAATCGCCGCGATGCCTGCGTTGCCCGGCGCTACGATCAGCTTGTCGCATTTGGGGTTTTGTAAAACGGCCCAGGCAAGGCTGTGTTCACGCCCGCCGCTGCCCAAAATGAGGATATTCATGAATGCGCTCCCTTGGCCTTGGTTGCTGCGCGTTCTAAGCTGGGGCCGTGAAATACACAAGCCGGACACGAGCGCAGACCTGAAGGACGCCCGCATGGACCTGATCGACGACCCTCGCGAGGGCGAAAACAGCCCCGAATTCACCGTGACCGAGCTGTCTGGCGCGATCAAGCGGGTGATCGAGGGGGAATTTGCCCATGTGCGGATTCGCGGCGAAGTGGGCCGCGTCAGCCGTCCGCGGTCGGGGCATATCTATCTGGACCTCAAGGATGACAGTTCGGTAATTTCCGGCGTGATCTGGAAAGGCGTGTCCGCCCGTCTGGAAACCCAACCCGAAGAGGGGATGGAGGTGATTGCAACGGGCCGCATCACCACCTTTGGCGGGCAGTCGAAATACCAGATCGTCATCGAAGACATCAAACCGGCGGGCATGGGCGCGCTGATGGCGTTGCTGGAAAAACGCAAGGCGGCGTTGCAGGCCGAGGGGTTGTTCGCGCCCGAACGCAAACGCGCACTGCCGTATTTGCCGGATGTGATCGGGGTCGTCACCTCGCCATCTGGCGCTGTCATCCGCGATATTCTGCACCGGTTGCGCGACCGTTTTCCCCGCAAGGTGCTGATTTGGCCCGTGGCCGTCCAAGGGGCGAAATGCGCCCCCGAAGTCGCGCGTGCCATCGAAGGGTTTAATAAACTGACGCCCGGCGGGGCGGTCCCCCGGCCTGATCTGCTGATCGTGGCGCGGGGTGGTGGATCGGTCGAAGACCTTTGGGGCTTTAACGAGGAAATCGTGGCGCGGGCCGCTGCCGCATCCGACATTCCGCTGATCTCGGCTGTGGGGCACGAGACGGACACGACCTTGATCGACTATGTGTCGGACAAACGCGCGCCGACGCCCACCGCTGCGGCCGAATTGGCAGTGCCTGTGCGTCATGAACTGGTTGCGTGGCTGGACGGGCAAGAGGCGCGGATGACACGGGCGCTAAGCCAAGGGTTGGCGCGGCGCGATCAGCGGTTGCGCGATATGGCGCGGGCCTTGCCACGGGCCGACAGCCTGCTGGATGGGCCACGGCAAAAGCTGGACGTTCTTGGCGGGCGGCTGGGGCCAGCGCTGACCTCGGGCGTGCAGAAACGCAAGGTGCGGCTGGCGGATATATCAGGCGTGCTGCGCCCCGGTACGCTGACCCGCGCCCTGCAATCCGAACAACGGCGCTTGGCAGCACTGTCATCGCGGTTCCGACCCGAGGCGTTGGTGCAAGATCACAAGCGCAAAACCGATGCGTTTCAAGCGCTTGCGCTGCGTCTTTCAGATGCGGGGCAACGACAGACCCAAGGCTGGCGCAAGCAAATTGCAGGGCTTGATCGCTTGCATGAAATGCTGAGCTATAAATCGACCCTTGCGCGCGGCTATGCCGTGGTGCGCGGCGACGGCGGTTTGGTCACTACCAAAAAGGCTGCCCAAGACGCCACATCGCTTGAGATCGAATTCGCCGATGGCCGCATGCAGATCGGTGGCAAAGCAGGGCCGCGTAAGGCGGCGAAAAAGCCGCCCGAGCAAGGCAACCTGTTTTAGACGCTGGTATTAAACGCCGATCTTTGGCCCGAGGCACAGCAGCTCTTCGTCGATGTCTTCCGCCTCGTATAGCTCGGTCGTGGCGGGGTCATTTTCAAACCGTGCGATCAAGCCTTGGCTGGATTTCTCAAAGGTCCAGCATTGCGGATCGGGGTTGTCGTCGTAGGTAAAGCAAATCTGGCCATTGTGTTCGTACCACGACCCGGGCTTGCATTCGCCATCCAGAAACGACCATTCAACGCGGCGGTTGCTAAGGTAGCGTTCCGCGCCATAAGCCTGACCATTACTGTTGTAAAACAATGTTTTACCGCGGGTGTAATCATCAAATTCCTGCGCGGTCATAGCGGTTTGTGCCGCCAGCGGGGTGGTGATGAGCAAGGCAATGAACGTCAGGACATGTTTCATAGGGCAAGCTTGCCAGAAACGACGGGGCTGATCCAGCAGTGTTGCGCTGCGTTTACGCGGTTTGTTGCCAGCGGGCGACGCGGTGATCCATGATGCGCCGCCAGATCGGGGGCACCAGCGCCAGCGCGGCCATCACTGGCAGGGACCGTGGCAAAATTGGCATCGTGTCGGGGGCGACCTCTAGCGCGGGAAAGGCGCGGGCGGGGCGCATGTGGTGGTCTGAATGGCGCGGCGCGTTCAGCATCATCGCCGAAGAATACCATTGCGGCGCATTCCAGCTATGTTGCGGGCCAACGGGTTCAATACGGCCATCGGCGCGGGGTTTCCGGCGCAAACCGTAATGCTGAACATAGTCGGACAGTAGCAGTTGCATCTGCGCATAAAAGGCGATGGCAAGCAGGTGAAACACACCGCCCCATCCACCAATAATCGCGGCAACGCCCAGCGTTAGCGCGCCACCTGCAACATACGCAACATAGGGATGCGACCAGATCGGAAGGGGTGCGCCGCGCGCGCGATGCTTGGTTTCAGCATGCAGCCCGGTCATGAATTCACCCCGCAGGGCGCGCAGGGCAAAGGCATAGAACCCTTCGCCCAAACGGGCCGAGTTCGGGTCAGCATCGGTGGCGACGTGAATGTGATGCACCCGCAGATGCGCAGAGACGTGATGCCCGTATAGCAGCGAAGCATAGATCGCGGTGCCGATACGCCGGGTCCAGCGGTTGCTTGTGTGGATCAGCTCATGCGCGTTGGAGTTTGATACCTGTCCAAAGAACATCCCCAAGCCCAGGAAAATCAGTACCTTATCCGTGGTACCTAAATCATCGCCCGCCAGCGCCCACACGCCCAAGGGCAACAGCACAAAATGCGCGGCGGCCAAGGTCAGGCTTAGGCCGCGCCCGGTTTTATCACGCGCAGGGATGCGCCGTGTGATGCGGTCCAGGGTAAACACCAGCAGCGTGATCGACAGCAAAGCCGTCAGCGGCCAGACCCCGCCAAAAAGGCAGGCCAGCGCCAAAAGCACGGCGGGGGTCAGGCTGGCAATGGGGTACCAGATCATCGGTATGGCTCCCTTCGGGGGTTACAAGTTTCTTATAGGCGAAATGCGGCGCACAAAAGGGTGCAACCTATTACAACCACCGCGCAAAGTACGAGGGAAGGGTCGCTTTTTGATTATGAGGGGCGGTGCAAGTTTGCTAGCGTGGCCGGAACATCTAGGTGAGGGGGCCGATATGGCATTGGATGAACACAAAAAATCCGGAGGCAAAGGCCCCGAAAAAGGCGTGTGGAAATCCGGCAAAGGCAAGGGACGTACCCACACCAAAGGCCGCCAATTGGACGACACCGCATGGGACGAAGTGCGGGCATTGCTGGGCGACAAACCCCGTCGCGCGGATTTGCTGATCGAACATTTGCACCTGATCCAAGACAAATACGGCCATCTGTCTGCCGCCCACCTGCGTGCGCTGGCCGAAGAAATGCGCATGAGCATGGCCGAGGTGTACGAGGTCGCGACCTTTTACGCGCATTTCGATGTGGTGAAAGAAGGCGAGACGCCGCCGCCTGCGCTGACCATCCGTATTTGCGATTCACTGGCCTGCGAAATGGCGGGCGCGCAAGCGTTGAAGTCGGCGCTTGAGAATGGCTTGGATGCGGCCGAGGTGCGCGTTGTGCGTGCGCCTTGCATGGGGCGCTGCGATACTGCGCCCGCGCTTGAGATCGGCCATAACTTTGTCGACAACGCGACCTTGGAAAAAGTCGAGGCCGTGATTGATGCGGGCGACACCCACGTGCATCTGCCTGATTACGAAGTGTTTTCCGATTATGCGCAGGCTGGCGGGTATGAAACCCTCAAAACCCTGCGCAGCACCGGAGATTGGGAAGCTGTACAGGATCAGCTGCTTGAGGCCGGGGTGCGTGGTCTGGGCGGGGCGGGTTTCCCGTCTGGCAAAAAATGGGGCTTTGTGCGGGCAAATCCGGGCCCGCGTTATATGGCCGTCAACGGGGACGAGGGCGAGCCCGGCACGTTCAAGGACCGCTGGTATCTGGAACGGGTGCCACATCAGTTCCTTGAGGGGCTGTTGATCGCTGCATGGGCGGTCGAGGCTGAGAAAGTGTTTTTGTACATGCGGGATGAATATCCGCAGGTGCTGGCGCTTTTGCGGATAGAAATCGCGGCGCTGGAAGACGCAGGGCTGGTTGAACCGGGCTATATCGATCTGCGGCGCGGGGCCGGGGCCTATATCTGCGGCGAAGAATCCGCGATGATCGAAAGCATCGAAGGCAAGCGCGGTTTGCCCCGCCATCGCCCACCCTATGTGGCGCAGGTTGGCATCTTTGGCTGTCCGACGTTGGTTCATAACGTGGAAACACTGCACTGGGTCACGCGGGTGTGCCGCGAGGGGCCGCAAGTGATGAACAGCACGGTCAAGAATGGCCGCAAAGGGCTGCGCAGTTTCTCGGTTTCGGGGCGCGTGGCCAAGCCGGGCATGTATGTCATGCCCGCCGGATCAACCATTACCGATATCATCCGGGTCGCTGGCGGCATGGACGTTGGCCACGTGTTCAAGGCGTATCAACCGGGCGGGCCGTCCTCGGGTCTGTTGCCCGCATCGATGGCCGATATCGCGATGGATTTTGATGTCTTGCAAGAACACGGATCGTTTATCGGTTCGGCGGCGGTTGTTGTGCTGTCCGAACATGACAGCGCCAAAGCTGCGGCGCTGAATATGTTGCGGTTCTTTGAGGATGAAAGCTGTGGCCAGTGTACGCCCTGCCGCGTCGGCTGTGAAAAAGCGGTCAAGCTGATGCAAGAGGATCGCTGGGATCAACCGCTGCTTGAGGAACTGTCGCAAGCGATGGTCGATGCGTCGATCTGCGGGCTGGGGCAGGCCGCGCCAAACCCGATCCGGCTGGTGATGAAGCATTTCCCGGACGAGGTGTAGCGATCCCACAATTCGCCAGCATCCCTGCGGCGTGCCATCGATTGGACAGTTGCACATAAGCCGTATCTTCATTGTTGAGTGACAATTCTAAGTAGCAGAAAGTTGCTTTTTGCTCGTCTTTGAGGCAGTTTGACGCGGAAACTCGCCTTGAAGACGCATCCTCGGCGACAGTTACTTTGCGGAGATGGCGTAATAATGGTGAACCCCTTGCGCTTGGCCTTTTTAAACCTGAGCGCTGAGATAGGGGCAGGGCCCGTTGCCGCCGGGGCATTCTGGATGCGTGTCGTCGTTTTTGCGCTGTGTTGTATGGTCGGGTTCGGGGCATCGCCCGCGCAGGCATCAGACCGACAGCTAAGCCTTGCCGCCGCGCCATACCCACCGCTGACCACCGTTGCAAAAGACGGATATCTTGACCGCATTGTACAAGAAGCGTTCGCTCGCGCCGACATTGAGCTGACCTATCAGGCCACGTCACCCGGACGCGGATTATATGGAAGCCTTACCGGAGAATTTGACGGATATTTTGCCACGCCGGATCTGCAAGGGACTGCACTGGCGGCGCTGGTTCGTGTGCCCGAGGTTATTCATGCAGGGAAATCTGGCGGTGTATATTTACGCGATGACATCACAATGATGGATAAGGAATATCTGAAGCCATACCGCGTTGGCTATGTAAAAGGCTGGAAGCAAGTCAAGGATATGTTGAAAGACGTGCCCGACCTTTATGCGGCTGAAAGTTCAAGCCACCTATTGGAAATGTTGGTACGAGACCGCGTTGATGTGGCCTATATGTTTTTTCTGCAAGCAAGATATCAGGCACAGCGACAGGAGGTCAGCGGCCTCAAGTTTTCGGATCATACCTTTGTTACGGAACTGTTTATCCATCTCAGTCCCGAACATGCTGATCTGGCCGACGATTTGGCCGTGGCGATCCGATCGATGAAAGCGGACGGAACGCTGGAAGATATTATGGCCCCGGCAATGATGAAATGGGGCGCAAAATGAGATTGCGCAGCTTTTCAACTGGAATTCGCCGCGAAATCTGGAGAGCAATATCTGGTCCGATGCTGGGCTTGCTTGTCGCGGCCTGTCTTATTCCATCGATGATTTATTTTAGCATCGCTGAGGCACGGTTGAAAGAAAGGGTGGATAACCTTGCCAATGCGACCTTGGCGACAATGCAAGACCACATCTGGCAGTATGATCTTGAGGACGCGCAGCAATTGCTGGACAGCTATGTGGAAATTGGGGCTGTCACAGCTGCCAGAGTTTCAGATGGCAAGTTTATTGATCTGACGGCGGGGACGCCGGGCGACTATGTGACGGGATATTCCCTTGAGCTGCCGCTGTATGGTGGCGGACAATCAAGCGATGTTGAAATCGGTACATTGCGCCTTGAGGCGTCTAAATCCGGGATTTGGGAATTCATATTGGTCCGGATCATCGCCACCATTGTGACGTCGGCCGTCTTTGTATTTTTCACGGCTTTTCTGGCGTTACGATTGCTGGACAGAACGCTTTTGCAGCCGGTGTTAACTATTTCCGACACGCTCAAAGAGCATTCTGGGGATCTGGGATCGCTTAATATCGATCTGGACGACGGGCCCGTGCCGCGGCCGCGGGATGAACTGACGGGGCTTGTGGATGCGATCCACGGGATGCGTGATCAGATACTATCGTCGCAGGCGGTGCTTAACGCTTCGATGAGCAAGTTAACCCATGTGGCGCATTTTGCGCGGCTTGGCTATGCGACGCTTGATTCCACGCTAGACCGGTTTGTTGACTGTGATCCAGCCTTTGCCAGCGCCTTTAATATGTCGGTCCAAGAGGTTCTTGATGTTGATGTCCGGGGTGAATTTTTGGGCAGATTTTTACGTGATGAAAACCCCGATAGGCTGAACTCCATTCGGGCTCGTCTTCACAAAGGGCAAATGTCCGAAGGGGTGCTTAAATTTACGTTGAACAACGATGAAATAAGGTATTTCCGGCATATTATACGTCCCTTTATTGATAAGGTGACGGGCCATTCCGCGCTTGAGATTATTATCTTGGACGTGACCGAGCAAAAGATTGTCGAAGAGCAGTTGTTGCAGGCGCAAAAGCTGGATGCGATTGGCATGCTTACCGGCGGGGTCGCGCATGATTTCAATAACTTGCTGGCCATTATCTCAGGCAATATCGAACTGACGCTTTTGTCACTCGAAAGCCCGCAAGAACGCGCATTTCTAGAGGTGGCGCTGTCAGCAGTGGGCAGTGGTGCGACCTTGACCCAGCAATTGCTTTCTTTTGCGCGTAAGCAACCGCTGTCGCCAACGCATTTTGATGCGGCTGAATTGATGCGGGACTCCAGTGCGTTGTTTGATACGTCGGTGGGCGAAGCCATTGATCTGGAAATTGTCGCAGATGACGATCTGTGGGGCACCTTTGCTGACCCGGAAAAGCTTAAGACGACGCTGTTGAATTTGGTGGTAAACAGCCGCGATGCGATGCCGGACGGGGGATTGCTGACGATTGAAATCTCCAATTGCAGATTAAGCGAGGAATATGCGGCCAGCCATGTCGATGTGTCGCCCGGAGAATATGTTCGCATTTCAGTGAACGACACCGGCTATGGCATGTCCCAAGAGACCATCCAACATGCAATCGAGCCGTTTTTTACCACCAAAGGCGTCGGCAAGGGCACCGGTCTGGGGCTGCCTATGGCCTTTGGATTTGCGAAACAATCGGATGGCCATCTCGAGGTGTATTCGGAGCTGGGGATCGGCACCTCGGTCAAGCTGTATCTGCCGCGTTCGACCGAAGAAGACGTGCCGCCTGTCAACCGGAATCGCGGCAAGCAGCGCCCTGATTTCACCGGGATGGTGGTGTTGTTGATCGAAGACAACACGGACTTGCGCGCCATGTTCAAAACCATGCTCGTTTCCATGGGCTGCGTTGTGCGTGATGCCGAGGACGGGCCGAAAGCGTTAAAAATGGCAGAAACGATTTCTCAGGTTGATGTGATCCTGAGCGATGTCATTTTGCCGCGCGGCATGAATGGCAACGAGGTGGTGAACCGCCTGACCCCGATTTTCCCGGAGGCGGCCGTGATATTCATGTCTGGTTTCAGCGAAAATTCGATCATTCATAATGGGCGATTGGATCCCGAGGTCACCTTGTTGCAAAAACCCTTTGGCGCGGATGAACTGGTCGACGCGATCATGTCGGCGCGTTTTTTAGCGCTCAAACAACGTAAATAGGACGGCGCGGTTTTCCTCTTTAAGCGCGTAAATACCGCCTTTTGAGACGTGTCCCTTTGGTGGGGTGTGACGTAGAATTGGCCAATTCGGGCGGGTGCTCTTCCCTCTGGCCATACGAGCCTATAGATCATAGCAAACGCCTGACACTTTTTGCGGAGACGACGCTTGGCCTTTTTCAAGAAACTGAAAAGCAAACTGTTCAAATCATCGTCAAAAATCGACGAAGGTCTTGAGGCAATCGTTGAGGAAGGTGGCGCTGTCGACACGCCCGAGACGGTCGAGGAACTGCCCGTAGATCAGGTAATGGATACGCCCGATATCGCGGTCGAGGAGTTGCCCGAAGCCGTCGATGATGAACCCGCACCGATCCCCGCTGATATACCAGCCGAAGTGCCAGCTGCGCCTGAGCCCGCCCCGATGCGTGAAACCATCCAGCCCGCAGTGTCGGATTTGGACACAACGCCAGAGCCCGCCAAGCCCGAGGCCCCAAAGCCTGGTTTGATGGGCCGCTTGATGGGGCGCAGCACCGCCGCGCCTGTCGTGCGCCGGGTGTTGGACGACGAGATGCTGGAGCAACTCGAAGAGCTGCTGATCTCGACCGATATGGGTGTTGATACCGCGTTGCGCGTCACGGCAAACATGGCCGAAGGGCGCTTTGGAAAACGTTTGTCGGTCGAGGAAATCAAACGTCTGTTGGCCGCCGAGGTCGCACGGATCATGGACCCGATTGCCAAGCCCTTGCCGCTATACGCCAAGACACCGCAGGTGGTGTTGGTTGTGGGTGTGAACGGGTCTGGCAAGACGACAACGATTGGCAAACTGGCCAGCCAGTTCAAGGCGGCAGGCAAGAACGTTGTGATTGCGGCAGGCGATACATTCCGCGCCGCTGCCGTGGAACAGCTGCAAGTCTGGGGCGAACGCGCGGGTGTGCCTGTGTTGACCGCCGCGCAAGGGTCGGACCCGGCCAGCCTTGCCTTTGATGCGATGGGGCAGGCCGAACGCGATGGCGCTGATTTGTTGCTGATCGACACGGCAGGGCGGTTGCAAAACCGTGGCGATCTGATGGAAGAACTGGCCAAGATCGTGCGCGTGATCCGCAAGAAAGACCCCTCAGCCCCGCATAACACGCTGTTGGTGCTGGACGCGACGACGGGCCAGAACGCGCTAAACCAGGTCAAGGTGTTCCAAGAGATTTCGGATGTATCCGGCCTTGTGATGACCAAGCTGGATGGCACCGCCAAGGGCGGTGTTCTGGTGGCGCTGGCCGATAAGTTCGGCCTGCCGATCCATGCCATTGGCGTGGGCGAACAGATTGATGATTTACAGCCATTTGATCCGCAGGAATTCGCGGATGCCTTGATGGGATTGGACCCTCAGTGAATACGATAAAGCGGGGCATATGCCCGTGACCCAATGGCTTGCTCAGATCGAAGGCACGGCTATGGGGCATCAGATGGCCCTATATCTGGCGTTGCTGGCCGCATTTTTGCATGCGGTGTTCGGGGCGTTGCAAAAGGGGCGGCATGATCCGTGGCTGACCCGTGGCGCGATTGATTTTTCATATGGCGTGATGGCGGCGCCCTTTGCGCTGTTTGTCGTGCCTTGGCCCGAACCGCATATGTGGGTGATCTTTGCCGGCGCGTTCGCGATCCATGTCGTCTACAAAGTGTTGCAGGCTTGGGCCTATACCAAGGGGGCCTATACGGTCGTCTATCCGGTGGTGCGCGGCACCGGGCCGCTGTTTACGGTGATCGGTGCCTATCTGATCTTTAACGAGAGCTTTACCCTGATCCAGTGGATGGGCGTGGGGGTGCTGATGGCGGGCATCTTTGGGCTGGCGCTGTATAACATGGTCTATCTGGTATCCGAGCGGGACACATTGAATGTGGCGCTGGCGCTGGCGGTCATGACGGGGCTGTTTGTGGCGCTTTACACCACCTTTGACGCATACGGCATTCGCGCAACGCAAAGCCCGTTCACCTTTTTGGCGTGGTTTTTCATGATCGACGGGCTGGTGATGCCCGTCATTGCATGGCGGCGCTATGTGACCATGCCCAACCCGCCCGCCCTTGGCCCGTTGATGACACGTGGGGTGGCTGGCGGATTTGTGGCGTTCTTTAGCTTTGGGTCGATCATGCTGGCCACAAGGCTGGACAAGGTAGGCGAGGCCGCAGTGCTGCGCGAGACCTCGACCGTATTTGCGGCCGTCATCGGCTGGTTGGTCCTGAAAGAAACCGTAGGCCCGCGCCGCGTGGCGCTGATGGCGCTGATCGCGGCAGGTGCTGTGATCGTCGAAATGGGCGGATAATTGGAGAATAAGATGAGCGAACAACGCCAGATCAACCCGCTGCTGAAATCGGCCCTAGAGTTCGGCCCGGTGCTGATCTTTTTCGCCGCCTATCTGCGCTATAAGGATGATGTGTTCACAGTCTGGGGCACGGAATACAGCGGATTTATTCTTGTTACGGCTGCTTTTGTCCCGCTGTTGATCTTGGCCACCGGCGCGCTTTGGGCCCTGACCGGCAAGTTAAGCCGGATGCAGGTGGCGACGGTGATCTTGGTCACCTTGTTTGGCGGGCTGTCCGTGTGGCTGAATGACGAGCGGTTCTTTAAGATGAAACCAACCGCGATCTACCTGCTGTTTGGTAGTTTGCTGGCCATCGGTCTGGCGCGCGGGCAATCCTATCTGAAATACGTGATGGAAGAAATGATGCCCCTGCAAGACGCGGGGTGGATGATTTTAACCAAGCGGTTGATGTTCTGCTTTTTCGGGCTGGCGCTAGCGAATGAATTGATCTGGCGTTTTGCGAGTACCGAAACATGGGTTTATTTCAAAACCTTCGGCCTGACGGCGGCGGTGTTTGCGTTTTTCATGGCGCAGGGCAAGTTGTTTCAAACCTATAGCATCGAACAAGACGAAACCTGATACCTCTGCGCCATGACCCGTGTTATTTGGTTTTGAACAACGTCGATTGCGCGTCTTTGTCGGCGCGGAAATCGCCACGTTTTTCCGCATAAAGCGCGCGGCCTGCTTGCACGCCCTTGCGCGCGCCCATCAGATCCAGCCAGCGGGCCATGTGGGGTTTGTCGTCCAGCGTTTGCTGTTGGCCTTCCCACAGCGACGCCCAGCCCCATACCGCGAAATCGGCAATCGACACGAAATCACCTGCGACGAATTCATATTTGGCCAGTTGACGGTCCAGCACACCATATAGCCGCGCCGTTTCGCTGCGATAGCGGTCTTTGGCATAGGGCAGATCATTGGGTGGATCCATGTGAGGGGCGTATTTCAAAAAGTGGTGCGCTTGCCCCGCCATCGGACCAAGCCCGCCCATCTGCCACATCAGCCATTCCTCAACAGCGATCTTTTCACGGTCAGTCGTTCCTCCGAACTGGCCGGTTTTGCGGGCAAGATATTGCAGGATCGCACCGGATTCAAAAATCGACACGGGCGCACCATCCGGCCCGTCAGGATCGACAATCGCGGGCATCCGGTTGTTGGGCGCGATCTTTAGAAATTCAGGGGCGAACTGATCACCTGCACCGATGTTGATCAGATGCGTCTCATAGGGCAGGGCCATTTCTTCGAGCGCGATGGAAATTTTCCAGCCGTTTGGCGTAGGCCAGTAATACAGATCGATGGGGGCGGTCATGAAAAAGCTACCTTTTGGAAACACATGTTGTTCGCATACTGCGCGTTTCTTGGGCGACCACAAGGGAAAGCGCAGTACGCGCAACTGCTGGCTGTTGACGTAAGCGCCGCACAGGCGTAGCAGATGTGGCGTGGCGATTTGTTACCGGATTGCGGGCCACGGGCAGGGCGACCTGCTGAAATACCGCTAAAAGGTCAGGATGAAAGCCCCCTTTCGCTTGACCGCGTCTGGGGTTTTTTTATGCCCGAACCGTCGGGTCAGAAGGATGATAAAGATGAGCAACGATTGGAAGCCACGCACCAAGGCCATTCACTTGGGCACCCGCCGCAGCCAGTATAACGAGCTGTCCGAGGCGATGTTCATGACCCAAGGGTTCGTCTACGAGACCGCCGAACAGGCCGAAGGACGTTTCCAATCGCTGGGCGATGATGAATTCATCTATGCGCGTTATGGCAACCCCACCGTGCGCATGTTCGAAGACCGTATCGCGGGCATGCTGGGATACGAGGACTGCTTTGCCTGTACATCGGGTATGGCAGCGGTAAGCGGGGCGCTGACGGCGTTGCTGAAAGCCGGCGATCATGTGGTTGCTGCACGCGCGCTGTTCGGGTCATGCCTTTATGTGCTCGAAGACATCCTTGCGCGCTTTGGCGTCGAGATAACATTGGTTGACGGCACCGATAATGCGGCATGGGATGCCGCAATCCGGCCCGACACGCGGCTGGTGTTCTTCGAGAGCATATCGAACCCGACATTGGAAATCGTGGACATGCGTCACGTGGTGGCCAAGGCCCATTCCGTTGGCGCGTTGGTGCTGGCCGATGATGCCATGGCCACGCCGGTCTATTCCTATGCTCGCGAATGTGGCGCAGACATCGCGATCATTTCGACCACGAAACATGTGGACGGGCAGGGGCGTCTGCTGGGCGGTGCCATCTGCGGGTCCAAGGACCTGATCCGCGGCCCCATCGAGGCCTATATGAAGCACACAGGCGGCGCGATGAACCCGTTCACCGCATGGACCCACCTGAAAGCGCTTGAAACCATTGATCTGCGCGTGCGGGCGCAATCCGATGCGGCGTTGAAATTGGCGAACGCTTTGGATGGCCATCCCCGCCTGCATGCCGTGCGCTATCCCACGCACCCGTCGCACCCTCAGCACGATCTGGCCCTGGCGCAGGCCCCGTCGGGTGGCACGGTTTTCGCGATCGAGGTGAAGGGCGGCAAAGAGGCTTGTTTCAAGTTCCTGAACGCATTGCAGTTGGTGACCATTTCCAACAACTTTGCCGACGCGAAATCCATTGCCACCCATCCGGCCACAACGACACACCAGCGGTTGCCACAGGAGCAAAAAGACATCTTGGGCATCACCGATGGGATGGTGCGCATGTCAGCAGGGCTTGAGGATGTGGACGATCTGATCGCGGATATCAAACAGGCGTTGGAGCAGTCGGCCTAAGATTCGGGGGCGGTTTTCCACTATTGTCAGTAGTTTGATGGAAATTGTGCGGAAATTGCCTTATGTACAATACAGCTACTAAGGGGGGCTTTTATAATGAATGTTATCGTACCTGGTTCCACAAGACCCGACCGTGACGCCGCTACCGCAGCGCTGGATACCTTGCGCGCGTGGGCGTCCAAGGCCAGCCCGTCGGATATCGACGCATTGGACCCAGCTTTGGCACGGCTGTTAAGCAAGGGTGAAGACTACCCCGAATTCAACCGAATCTACCCCGATGATTTTGCCGTGGGCGATAACTACAAGGCGACTTTGCCTGACCTGCAAAACGGCCCGTCCAGCCTGATCCGGGGGGCCAAGCAACAGATCCAGCATGTGGGGATATCGAATTTCCGTTTGCCGCTGCGGTTTCACACCCGTGATGATGGCGATCTGACGCTTGAAACTTCGGTGACCGGGTCGGTCAGCCTTGAGGCGGATAAAAAGGGCATCAACATGTCCCGCATCATGCGCAGCTTTTACAAGCATGGCGACCGGACGTTCAGCTTCGAGGTCATGGAAGCCGCCCTTGATGACTATAAGACCGATCTGGAAAGCCTGGATGCGCGCATTCAAATGCGGTTTTCCTTTCCGATGAAGATCGAAAGCCTGCGGTCTGGCCTGTCGGGCTACCAGTATTACGATATCGCGCTGGAGCTGGTTGAAGTCGCCGGCGTGCGCAAAAAGATCATGCATCTGGACTATGTCTATTCGTCGACCTGCCCCTGTTCGCTGGAACTGTCCGAACATGCCCGCGCCACACGCGGGCAATTGGCCACGCCGCATTCGCAACGCTCCGTGGCGCGTATATCGGTGGATGTGAATTGCGATCAGGATTGCCTGTGGTTCGAAGACCTGATCGAGGCCGCCCGCCGCGCGGTGCCGACCGAGACCCAAGTGATGGTCAAACGCGAAGATGAACAGGCCTTTGCCGAGCTGAACGCCGCCAACCCGATCTTTGTCGAAGATGCCGCGCGCCTGTTCTGCGAGCAGTTGCAAGCGGACCCCCGCATCGGTGATTTCCGTGTCGTAGCAAGCCACCAAGAAAGCCTGCACAGCCATGATGCGATCAGCATTTTGACCCAAGGCGACACGTTTGCCGCGCAAAGCATCGACCCCAAGCTGTTCACCACGCTGTTTCACGTCGGCTGATCTGACACTGTAAAAATAGCCCGAGTTTTTACACTGCATGAATTTTATGCGGTGTTTTTACACGTCTGGTGATTTTTTGACGCTGTTTATGCTGCGATGCAGCGTGATCGGGATGCTGCTATGCAGAATGGACAGTTCTCATCCTGTTCGGGCGCTATATATTGAAGTCAACAGAGCGTAACAGGCGGAAAGCCTAGCAAAGAAAGGTCTATCATGGCTTATACCAGCACAGTTTCCAACACCGGTGGCGTCTCCTTGAAATCACCATTTGCAGCAATCGGGGCATTCTTTGCCGCCATTGGCAATGCAATGATTGCCGCGAGCAGCAATTCGAGCCGCTTGAACAAGGTCGAAATGCTGAACGCAAAATCCGACGCAGAGCTGGCCAAAATGGGCATCAAACGCGACGATATCGTTCACCACGTATTCCGCGACCTGTACTACATCTAAGCAGGTCCACCCGGTTAGAATATGCGGCCCCGCTGACATCAGCGCGGGCCGTTTTCGTTTTCGGGTCGCCTGATCCTTGACACCGCCGCTTTGCCACGCCAACGCTGCCCCTATGTTAGATATGCGACCAGTTGGATATGTGATCGGGCTTTTGCTTGCCGTGCTGGGCATTGCGATGATTGTGCCGATGCTTGTCGATATCGCCGAAGGACGCGGGCATTGGCCCGTCTTTGTCGAGTCAGGGCTGATCACCTTTTTGGGGGGCAGCATGATTGCCCTGGCCTGCGCCAACGGCGTCAAAGAAGGCCTGACAATCCAACAGACATTTTTGCTGACCACGGGCGTTTGGGTGATGCTGCCGCTGTTTGGGGCATTGCCCTTTATGCTGGGCGCAACAGAGGCACGGTTTGTCGATGCGGTGTTCGAGGCGATGTCGGGCCTGACCACCACGGGATCGACCGTTTTCACCGGGCTTGATGGCCTGCCCAAGGGGCTTTTGCTGTGGCGCGGCATCCTGCAATGGCTGGGTGGGATTGGTATCATCGTGGTCGCGATGGTGTTCCTGCCCGAATTGCGGGTCGGTGGTATGCAGATCTTCAAATCCGAAGCATTTGATACCTTTGGGAAAATCCTGCCGCGTGCGGGTCAGATCGCCAGCCAGATCTCGGTTATCTATGTCTGGCTGACCTTTGCCTGCACGCTGACCTATCTGGCGCTTGGGATGAATTTGTTCGATGCGACGGTGCATGCACTGACGACGGTTTCGACGGGCGGGTTCTCGAATTATGACGCGTCTTTTGGGGCGTTTTCAGGGACGGCCGAATATGCGGCGTCGTTCTTTATGATCCTCGCGGCATTGCCCTTTGTGCGGTATGTGCAGCTGCTGAACGGACATCCCATGGCGCTGCACCGTGACCCGCAGGTGCGCGGGTTTATCATGGTGGTATTCGTACTGGTGATCTTGATCTTTATCTCGATCCAAGGGGTGTTCCCGCAGCATTGGGAACAATCCCTGCGCGAGTCACTGTTCAACATCACCTCGATCATTTCGGGCACGGGCTATGCGTCGGTGGATTATATGCAATGGGGATCCTTTCCCATTGCGCTGTTCTTTTTCACCGGATTGATCGGCGGCTGCGCGGGATCAACGGCCTGTTCGATCAAGATTTTCCGCTATCAATTGCTTTTTGCATCGATCCGCGCGCAGTTGCAGCGCATCAGGTCGCCCCATGGCGTCTTTACCCCACGCTATGACGGGCGCCCGATCAGCGGCGATGTCATGATATCGGTCATGTCGTTTTTCATGTTCTTCACGCTGACGCTGGGCCTTGTTGCGGTTGCCCTTAGCATGACGGGTCTGGATTTCGTGACGTCGGTATCGGGGGCAGGGGCCGCGCTGGCAAACATCGGGCCGGGTCTGGGCGATATCATCGGACCTGCGGGCAATTTCAGCACGCTAAATGATCCGGCAAAATGGATCCTGACAGCTGCAATGTTGTTCGGGCGGCTCGAACTGATGGCGGTGTATGTCATCCTCACCTTTAAATTCTGGAGAGCCTGATGGCCAAGACAAAGACCGTGCAAACCCGCCCCTTGGGCGCGCAAATCTCGCATATGCTAAAGGATCGCGGGGTCGAGGTGATTTTTGGCATCCCCGGCGTGCACAATCAGGAAATGTACCGCGGTATCGAAGAATCCGGCCTGACCCATGTGCTGGCCCGCCACGAGCAAGGTGCCGGCTTTATGGCTGATGGCTATGCGCGGGCGACGGGTAAGCCGGGCGTGGCCTATGTGATCACCGGTCCGGGCCTGTGTAATATCATGACGCCCATGGGTCAGGCCACCAGCGATTCTGTGCCCTTGCTGGTGTTGTCGTCTTGTCTGGATGAAACGGCGGCCCGCAAAGGCCAGCTGCATCAGATGAAAGACCAACAAGCCGCTGCCGCCACTGTTTGCGACTGGTCAGAGGAAGCGCGCACAGCCTGTGCCGCCTATACGTTGATCGACCGCGCCCTGAGCGAATTTGGCACGCAGCGCCCCGGGGCAAAGCATATTCAGGTACCGATTGCGGTGCTTGAGGCCGCAGCGCAGGGCCATGCCGCATCAGGGGATAAAACAACGCGTCCCTTGGGGCCAACGCCGCAGGATATAGCAAAGGTCTGTGATCTGTTGATGGCCTCTAAACGTCCGTTGTTTGTTTTCGGTGGCGGGGCAAAGGGGGCAGGTGACGTGAATACCCTGCTGCGCCGCACAGGCGCTGCGTCGTTCACCACCTATGCCGGTCGCGGGGTGGTCGCACCCGATGCGCCCTTGCACTTTGGGTCAGCCTTGGCACGGCCCGGCAGCGCCGATGTGATCGCCAGTGCCGATCTGGTCATCGCCGTCGGCACCGAACTGGCCGAGGTGGACATCTGGCGCGCGCATCTGGGGCACACCGCGCCAATGGTGCGGGTCGATGTCGACCCTAGCGTGCTGACCGACGCGCAACAGGCGCAGGTTCAGGTCCAAGGCGATGCCGCAGCGTTTGTGTCGCGCTTGTGCGAGATGGATATTGACCGGCCCCAGTCGGGCTGGACCGCGCAAGAAGTCGTGGCTGCACGCGCGCGCTGGCGGTCAGAGATTGAAGCCGAGCGCCCCGGGTTGCTTCCGGTCATCGACGCCCTGCAAGCAGCGGTGCCCAAGGATGCCATGATCTATTCCGACATGACGCAATTCGCCTATGCCGCCAAAGAGGTGTGGGATATGGACGCGCCCGGCCATTGGCATCACCCTTACGGGTTTGGCACATTGGGCTATGCGACCCCTGCGGCCATCGGTGGCGCGATCGGGCGGCCTGATGCGCCCACACTGGCGATCATCGGCGATTACGGCTTTCACTATACCATGCAGGAACTCGGTGCTGCTGTGGAACTGGGCCTGTCATTGCCCATCATCCTGTGGGACAACGGCAAGCTGGGTGAGATCGAAGACAGTATGGTACGCGCCCAGATCGCGCCCAATGCAGTGGTCGCGCATAATCCGGATTTTTGTAAACTGGCCGAAGCGTTTGGTGCCTTGTCCGCAGCTCCAAAGGCGCTGAGCGAGCTGCCCGAGGTGCTGAAACAAGCATTCAACGCCGGTCGCCCGACGCTGATTTACTTAACACCTGACATCACGGGCTAAGACGTTTTTTTTCGAAAAAAACGGGCCGGAATTTCTGAAAATTCCGCGCCCGGTCGCTTGTGTTATTCCCAACAGCTGACCAACACGGTCATGGCCTTGGCTTTGGCGCGCAAATCTTCGGGGTGCAGGGGGCCTGTCCCTTGGGTTGTTTGAACGGCAATGCCCGCCATTTGTGCCACATCGCTGATCTGCGCGGCATCAAGGGCAAAGTTCACGTCTTCGGGCAGTTGTTGCGCGCCATCGTTGCGCGGCAGCAGCATACCCAAGACCTGACCATTGCTGTCAAAAACAGGTCCGCCCGCGTCACCGGGTTGCGAGACAAGTTCAAGCCTGACGACATTGTTCTCGCCCTGTAATCCGCGCACATCGGCCAACGCGCCATATGTCACGGTCGCAGCCCCCAGCACGCCTTGATACGGAAAACCTGCAACCGCGATTTCCGATTGCAGCGATGGCAGGATGGTGTTGAAGATCGCGACGTTCATCGGGGCCAACCGGTCACTGGGCTTGAGCAGGGCAATGCCGTTGGCGCGGTCATCCGCAATCACGCTCAGCTCCGATTCATCGTCCAACGTCATGCGGTCGCAGTTTTGCACTGCTTGCGATGTGGTTGCGATCGTCCCGGCACCATCGATGAAAAAGCCCGAGCTTGACAGCTTGGGCAGGCGCACCTGCAGCCCTGACACCAGATCAATCGCCTGATCGTCACCGCCCCCGGCCGCTGCATCCAGCACGCCGGGAATACGGGTAAAGCTTTGGGACAGCTCTGACATCACACGGCGGCGGCGGTCTTCGTCACCGGCGGGCCAGACAAGGGTAAAGCCTTTGATCTCGCCATTTTCGAGCGATGCTTGGGTCTGGCTGATAAAGCTGCCATTTTCCCCGATCAGCTCAAAGCTGTTGGATTTGCGTTCACGTGGCCCGTTTTGGGGGACGATTTCAAGGGTTTGCATGATCTCGTATAGGCCAAGCAGCGTGTCTTGGTCTCCCGCTTGGCTGATCAGCAAAACGCGCGCATTGACATCGCCTGTGGCATTGTATTGCACAAACGGCGGTTCCAGCTTTTCGAAAGCTACAACTTCGGTGGGCAAGAGCATTTCAATGCCCGCGTCCGTGTTGCGAACCCGTTGCAGGCCAAGCCCCTCAAGCACCGCATTATATTGCTTGTTCAGGGCGGCACGTTGCAATGTGGTCAGCACGCCTGTGGCGTCATATCTATTGGCGGCTTGCCAATCTGCCATCGACTGCCGTGTGCCGCGCCCGAATGCGCCGTCGATGGCGCTGTCGTAATAACCGGCCCATTGCAGGGCGATTTGCAACTGTTGCCGCTCTTCACGGGTTAGCGCACGCTCGCTGCTGCGGGCTTCGGATACCGTTTCATCGATGGGTGGTTCAGGCAGGATTGCCGTTGTTGCTGTCTCGGATGGCTCGGCCTCGGCCTGCGGGTCTGCGTCAACGGGGGGCAGTGTGGTTTCAATAATGGGGTTGGCTGGGTCTTCAGCGGCCACATCGGGTTCGATCGGGGCTATCAGCGGGATGTTCAGCACATTCGCGCCGACTGGCCAATATTGCTGTTTAAACCGGCTAGAGATCTGCACGAAACTGTCACCGGGCACCAAACCCTCGCGGCGGTAACCGCGCAGCAGCAGTTCTGCATCATCGCGGCGATAGGGGCCTACCACAATCGCATACCAGCCACCGCCCAGCGAAAACCCGTTCACGTCGTCGATGGTGGCACTATAGGCTTGGGCCCGCTGGGTTGCGCCCGCCAGGGTGGGCTGCGCTTCGACCTGAAGCCAAACCACATCGCTCGCGGATTGGGCCATCAAAGAATAAGGTGTCAGAAGTAGTGTGGCAAACAGGGCCGCGATCAATCGCTTCATGGTGGAATTGCTCTCGTGCGTTTAAGTTCAAAGCAGATAAACAGGAACGAGGGTGGAATGCCATGGTGGTTACGTATGAAATCATCATAAAGCTGCCAATTGACCCTTGGCCGAGCGCGCCGTAGGAAAGGCGCGCAGCAGTAAAGGCTTTTATCCCATGTCCGATCCGGTTCAGCGCCCCCGTTCCTTTCAGGAAATCATCCTTGCCCTCCAAACCTATTGGGCGCGGCAGGGCTGTGCAATTTTGCAGCCCTACGACATGGAAGTGGGCGCAGGTACATTCCATCCGGCCACCACATTGCGGTCCTTGGGCACCAACCCGTGGGCTGCCGCCTATGTGCAGCCATCGCGCCGCCCGACCGATGGGCGCTATGGTGAAAACCCGAACCGTTTACAGCACTATTATCAGTATCAGGTCTTGATCAAACCAAGCCCGCCCAACCTTCAGGAACTGTATCTTGGGTCGCTTCAGGCGATTGGCATCGATATGGCACTGCACGATATCCGTTTTGTCGAGGACGACTGGGAAAGCCCGACCTTGGGCGCATGGGGCTTGGGCTGGGAAGTCTGGTGCGATGGCATGGAAGTGTCGCAATTCACCTATTTCCAACAGGTCGGCGGCCATGATTGCCATCCGGTGTCCGGCGAATTGACCTATGGGTTGGAACGTCTGGCGATGTATGTTCTGGGCGTCGATCACGTTATGGACATGCCGTTCAACAGCCCCGACGCACCGATCCCGCTGACCTATGGCGACATCTTCAAACAGACCGAGGAAGAATTCGCGCGCTGGAACTTTGACGTGGCCAATACCGAAGTACTGCTGGATCACTTTGTCGAAGCCGAAAACGAATGCAACGCGATCCTGTCCCAAGACGCCCTTGACCCCAAAACCGGCAAGCGCATCATCATGGCGCATCCCGCCTATGACCAATGCATCAAGGCCAGCCACATCTTCAACCTGCTCGACGCACGCGGTGTGATCTCGGTCACCGAACGTCAGGCCTATATCGGGCGCGTCCGGACCTTGGCCAAAGCTTGTGCTGACGCCTTTGTTCAAACCCGCGCTGGCGGCTGGACCGAGGACGCAGCATGAACGGTAAAATCGTCGGGGGTGTTATCCTGGCCGCAGCGGCGATTGCGGGCATGACACTCTACTACCTCCAGATCTACGGCTACTATCACGAGGCCCCAACACCGCCAAACGGCGTCGAATTGGTGTCGCTCGCAACAGGCTTGCCTGAACCCATCGCGACAGAAAACTTTCGTGCCATTGACGCGGACAGCTCTCCGATCCGGTACCGTGCGTGTTTTGACACCACGCTGGGCCTTGCGATGCTGTCCGAAACCTACGTGGCCACAGACAAGATCGAGCCGCGCAATGCGCCCGGTTGGTTTGACTGTTTCGATGCCAACGCGATTGGCGCAGCACTGGACGCTGGCACGGCCCAGACGTTCCTAAGCCAAAAGAACGTTCATTTCGGCGTGGACCGGGTCGTGGCGATCACATCTGACGGGCACGGCTATATCTGGCATGAGTTGAACGATTGTGGCGAAAAATCTTATGACGGCACCGTCGTGGGCGAAACCTGCCCCGAGAAGCCCAGCCAATAAGGGGCCTTCTCTGGCTCTTAAATATCCTCGCGCGAAGCGCAAAAAATCTTAGCCGTGCTATATAACGCGGCAACCGAAAGGTACCACTGATGCCCGACCTGCTGATTGAGCTGTTCTCAGAAGAAATTCCCGCCCGGATGCAGGCGCGGGCCGCTGATGATTTGAAAAAACTGGTGACCAATGGCTTGGTCGAGGCGGGGCTGACCTATGCCTCAGCCGCTGCGTTTTCGACGCCGCGCCGTCTGACCCTGACCATCGAGGGGATGCTGGACGCCAGCCCGTCCATCACCGAAGAACGCAAAGGCCCCAAGGCCGACGCGCCTGAAAAAGCCATCGAAGGGTTCTTGCGCGGTGCCGGTCTGACCCGCGACCAGTTGGAAGAACGCGAAACGCCCAAGGGCAACATCCTGTTCGCGATGATCAAAAAGCCGGGCCGCCCCGCAGCCGAGATCGTGGCCGAGGTGCTTGAAACCACGATCCGCAACTTCCCATGGCCGAAATCCATGCGCTGGGGCACCGGTTCCTTGCGCTGGGTGCGCCCGCTGCATTCCATTCTGTGCATCTTGTCTGCCGAAGACGGCGCGCAGGTTGTGCCGATGAATGTTGACGGGATCGAAGCAGCGGCCACCACCCGTGGCCACCGTTTCCTCGCGCCCGACACTCTTACCGTCAGCAATTTCGACGACTACGCCGCCAAGCTGAAACGCGCCTTTGTGGTGCTGGACCCGGCCGAGCGGCGCGATGCGATATGGCATGACGCGACCAATATGGCCTTTGCCAACGGGCTTGAGGTTGTCGAAGACGCAGGTCTGCTGGCCGAGGTCGCAGGACTGGTCGAATGGCCCGTCGTGCTGATGGGCCGGATCGGGGATGCCTTCCTTGATCTGCCGCCCGAGGTTTTGCAGACTTCGATGAAAGAGCACCAGAAATTCTTTTCCGTGCGCAACCCCAAGACGGGCCGGATTGAGCGTTTCATCACCGTCGCCAACCGCACCACCGCCGACGATGGTGCGACCATTTTGGCGGGCAATGAAAAGGTGCTTTCCGCACGTCTGTCCGATGCGAAATTCTTTTGGGAAAACGACCTGCGCATCGCGAAGTCTGACGCGGGCATGCAGACTTGGGTCGACCGTCTGTCCAACGTCACCTTCCACAACAAGCTGGGCACCCAGGCCGAACTGATCTCGCGCATGGAAGCGCTGGCGGGCGAGCTGGCCCCGATGGTTGGTGCCGATGCCGACGAGGCCCGCGAGGCCGCACGGTTTGCCAAGGCCGATCTGTCGTCTGAAATGGTCTATGAATTCCCCGAACTTCAAGGGCTTATGGGCAGTTATTATGCCCAAGCAGCTGGGAAGTCCGAAGCGATTGCCGCCGCCGCGCAAGATCACTATGCGCCGCTTGGCCCGTCTGACGATGTGCCAACCGCGCCCGTGTCCATCGCCGTGGCACTGGCCGAGAAGATCGACAAGCTGACAGGGTTCTGGGCGATTGATGAAAAGCCGACCGGCTCGAAAGACCCGTTCGCGCTGCGTCGCGCGGCCTTGGGTGTGATCCGGATTTTGGTTGAGAATGACCTGCATGTTCGGTTGGATCAACTGCACGCCGCCCAGTTGCTGCGTAACAAACGCAAGGTGATGCCGGGGCTAGAAGACCACCACGTTGAAGACTTGCTGAATGACATTGCCAAGCATGGTGTGTTCGGTGCTGCATTCGAGGCGTTCATTCACCGTAATGACAAGAAAGCCCCCAACGACGATATCGCAAAGCTCGAGACCGCCGTTCCTGCGAAAAGCGGGGATCTGATGTCCTTCCTTCACGACCGCCTCAAGGTGTATCTCAAGGATCAAGGCGTGCGTCATGACATCATCGATGCCTGCATCGCGATGGACGGCAACGACGACCTAACCCTGCTGGTCAAACGCGCCAAAGCCCTGTCGGAAACGCTGAAAACCGATGACGGTGAAAACCTGATCCAGGGCTTCAAGCGCGCCAACAACATTCTGTCACAGGCGGAAGAGGCGGATGGGGTCGAATACTCCTATGGTGCAGACATCAAATTTGCCGAAACGGACGAGGAACGCGCCCTGTTCGCTGCCCTTGACGCGGCAGAGGCGAAGATCAATCCGGCGATCGCGGCGCAAGACTTTACCGATGCCATGTCCGCGATGGCGTCTTTGCGCGGGCCGATTGATGCGTTCTTTGATGCGGTTCAGGTGAATTCCGACAACAGCACCGTGCGGCGTAACCGGTTGAACCTGCTTAGCCGTATCCGCACCATCTGTAGCTCGGTCGCTGACCTGACCAAAATCGACGGCTAACACGCAGCTTCTTTGGTCTGGCAGGATGCATCAAGTCTTGCCAGACAACGCCGAAAGCCTATGCTGCGCAGAAACCTAAAGGTGCCGCAGTGCAGAAAACGCCCATGACAACGCTGGTAACCCAGACCGCCCCGATCGCCACGGAAACCCATGGCGGGCGGGCAAAATGTTTGCAACGTCTGGTGCGTCTGGATTTGCCGGTGCCGCGCACGGTCACGTTGCCGTTCAATGTGGTGCGCGAGATCGCACACGGCCGGATGCCTGACTTGCAGGCCGTGGCCAATGAATTTCCCCGTGGTGCGTTGCTTTGTGTGCGGCCCTCCAGCCAGGACCCTGATTGGGGCGGGCCGGGGGCTGTTTTGAACATCGGCATGAACGATGCGCGGTTCAAAGATTATTGCGACCGTATGGGCGAGGGGCCTGCCTCGGCGCTCTATACGCGGTTCGTGCAATCCTATGCGGTCAACATTGCGCGGCTTGACCCCGATATGTTCGACGACGTCATCGGTGACGGGCGCGACGCGTTAGAGCAATCCCTGAGCGCCTATGAACTGGAGACCGAAGAAGCATTCCCCCAAGACCGCGTAACACAGTTAACGGCGGTGCTGAGTTCAATGGCCCGCGCATGGGAGGGCACCTCGGCACGTCTGTTGCGGCAGGCAAAAGGCGCGCCTGCTGATGCGGGTCTGGGTCTGATCGTACAGGAAATGGCCTTTGGTGTTGGCACTGGCCTGTGTGGGTCGGGCGTGCTGCAACTGGTGGATAGCGAAACCGGATTGCCGCAGATCACGGGCCGCTACCTAAGCCAGTCCCAGGGGCGTGACGCCCTGCAAAGCGATGCAGATGCGATGTATTTGACCCGCGATCCCCGTGGGCCTTCGCTTGAGGAACATGCGCCGGAAGCCTTTGAAACGCTTAAGCAAAATGCAGAACTGATGCGGGTGCGGTTGCGTGCCGAAATGCAGCTGGAATTTGTGATCTCGGATGGAGAGCTGTTTATCCTTGATGGTGTGCGCGTGTCGCGGTCGTCGCGCGCGTCGGTCAGGATCGCGGTGGCGTTGGCCGAGGAAGGCATTATTTCGCGTGAAGAGGCATTGATGCGGGTGCAGCCGCGCACGTTGACGGAATTGCTGCACCGGCAGGTCGATCCGCGCACCAAGCGTGACCTGATCGGGCGCGGCATCGCTGCCAGCCCCGGTGCCGCGACGGGCAAGATCGTGTTTAACGCAAATGATGCGCAGGCCAGTGCGGCGCGCGGCGAGAAATGTATTCTGGTGCGGCGCGAAACATCGCCCGAGGATATTCGCGGCATGCACGCAGCCCAAGCGGTGCTGACGGAACGCGGCGGGATCACCAGCCACGCCGCCGTGATCGGGCGGGGCATGGGCCTGCCTTGTGTTGTGGGCGCGTCGTCGATGACCTTTGATCTGGTCAAGGGGCAGATTATTGCGCCGGATGGACGCGTGTTCAAAGCCGGTGACGAGATCACAATTGACGGGACCAAGGGCGAAGTTCTGGCGGGGGCCGCGCAAATGCTTGAGGCGTTGCTGGATGCGACGTTCCAGAAGCTGATGGATTGGGCGGAAGAGGCGGCGGATATCGGCATTCGTGCCAACGCCGACACACCTGCCGATGCGCAGACGGCCCGCAATTTCAACGCCCATGGCATCGGGTTGTGCCGGACCGAACACATGTTCTTTGATCCCAGCCGGTTAACCGTGATGCGCGAGATGATCTTTGCCGATAGCAGCGAAGAACGCCGCGCGGTATTGGAACGTCTGTTGCCGATGCAACGAGATGACTTTATTCAACTTTTCCGCATTATGCAGGGTCAGCCCGTGTGCATACGGTTGTTCGATCCGCCCTTGCACGAATTCCTGCCCGCCAACCGGTCAGGGCAACGTGACTTGGCCGAAGCGTTGGATTTGCCCTTGTCTGACGTGATCCGCCGGATCGAGGCGATGTCGGAATATAACCCGATGTTGGGTTTGCGCGGCGTGCGTCTTGGGGTGACCGTGCCCGAGATATACGAAATGCAGGCGCGCGCGATTTTTGAGGCCACGATCGAGGCCAGCCGTGATGGCGACCCTGTGGTGCCCGAGATCATGATCCCGCTGGTATCCGCCAAGCGCGAGGTTGAACTGGTCAAGGCCAGCATCGACAAGATCGCCACCGATGTGCGCAACGAACGCGGGGCCAGTTTTACCTATCGGTTGGGGGTCATGGTTGAAACGCCACGCGCCGCCCTGCGGGCCGGTGAAATCGCACCACATTGTTCGTTCCTCAGCTTTGGGACAAACGATCTGACGCAAATGACATACGGCCTTAGCCGCGATGACGCGGGGCGGTTCATGTCGGCCTATGTGCAGCAAGGGGTGTTCCCCGAAGACCCGTTTCATATGCTGGACCAAGACGGCGTGGGCGAGCTGTTGCAACTGGGGGCATCGCGCGGGCGGGCGGCCCAACCGGGCATCACCCTGTCGATCTGCGGAGAGCACGGCGGCAACCCCGAATCGATTGCATTTTGCCGAGAAGCAGGATTCGACTACGTTTCCTGCTCGCCTTTCCGGGTTCCTGTCGCCCGACTTGCGGCAGCTCAACTGGCAATTGAACACAAGATAGGGTAGCTTTGTATTATTTTCAGTCTACATGTGGTATCTTTGGGCGGTAAGCCGCGCAATTGCCGTGCATAGGGTTTACGTAAGGGGCATCATTGTCTAATCGGCGTCTCTGAAATTACCTGCGAGGCGCTCGATGCGTTGTTCTACATTCCTGTCTGTCTGCGCCGCTGCTGCGCTGTCCTTTTTGACCCCTTTGGCTGCTTTGGCCAATTCTCAACAAGCCGAAACATTGGCCGAGATCGAGTTGAAAGGTCTGCAAGCCGTCGGATCAGACCGGCTGGAGCGTATGATCGCGGAAAGCAGATCGGCAAATGATATCGAGTTTACCCGCAGCTGGTTGGCAGAGCAGCCAAAAGCATCGGGTGGTGAGCAGTGGAAATGCCTGTCCGAGGCGCTTTACTTTGAGGCGCGCGGCGAGACCGTTAAGGGCCAGTTCGCGGTCGCCGAAGTGATCCTGAACCGCGTCAAGTCAGAGGATTTCCCCGGATCATTGTGCAATGTGATCCATCAGGGCACCGGCAAAAAATACCAATGCCAGTTCACCTACACATGTGACGGGTATGCCGAAGTGATTGCAGAGCCACGTGCCTACGACCGCGTCAGCAAGATCGCGCGCGCCGTGTTGGATGGCAAAGTGCCGTCGTTGACGGACGGGGCCACATATTACCACACCACAGCCGTAAGCCCGCGTTGGTCGCGTGTCTTTACGCGCACTGCGAAAATCGGCGTTCACCTGTTTTACCGCGATGGTGTGCAGACCGCGTCTAACTAAGCGTCAGCGGCCGTCGCCTTTGAGGTCTGGCCAGCCGCAACTGGCTTTGTTACATCCGGACAAGCGGTCTAGGATCGTTTTGACCGTGGAAACGTAAAGGCCCGCATGATGACCACCGAAACAAGGCTCGCCTTTGCGCACCCGTCCGAGCGCGCTGCCGCCACTGCCGGGCCCGAGCCGTTAGACCGCATTTCACTGCGTGACCATATCGTCGAGGTTGAAATAGGCGCGTTTCAAGCTGAACGCGGTGTGACACAGCGCATATGCTTTAACATCGTTGTCGAGGTGCAGCCGTTGACCGGCCCTGTGGATGACGACGTTGATCGCATTCTGTCCTATGACCGCGTGACCGAGGCCATCGCCCATGAATTGTCGGACGAGCGGCTGAACCTGCTTGAGACCCTTGCCGAACGTGTGGCCGACCGGATTTTGCTGGAACGTCAGGCGATGCGTGTGTTCGTGCGCATCGAAAAGCTGGACCGGGGGCCCGGTGCCTTGGGCGTTGAAATCGTCCGCGCCCGTGATGATGCCCCCGACACGCGGTCGCAAGCCGCCGAGGTGCCGCACCCCGAGTTGGCGTATCTGTGCAATGCCGCGATCATGTCGCCGCATCTGACGGGGTGGCTGGACCAGCTTGAACAGTTGGGCCGTCCGTTGATCCTGTGTGTTGGTGCGTCTGATACGCCCGCCCCGCAGGTCGCGCATAAGATGGCGCAGCGGCGCATTGATCTGCTCGCGATTGAACAGAACGCATGGGTCTTGGCCTCCAAGGACAACCGCTGCGTTGTGGTGTCGACCCGGACGGAATTGGACTGGGCGATGAAGAACGGCCAGACAAGCGTTTGGGCCCCGTCTAAAATTGTTTTGGACAGTGTGGATACCCCGTCGGCGCAACCCCGCGATGCGGTTGCCTTGGCCGCGTGGTTTGCCGCAACGTTTGACGCGACCGAGATGCTGGTGTTTGGCACGGACCTGCCCAAACAGGCATCGGTCCCTCTGCGCATGGTGGCCATCGATCAGGATCAGATTTAGCGCCATGACCGACTATTTCAGACCGCTTGTCCAGATCGGCCCCGTGCGGCCCGATACGGCTGTGCAACTGGCTGGTGGGTGGGGCTGGTTTACCCATGTCGAGGTCATGTCGCGCGATGCGCCTGCGCAGGTGATCCCGGCAAATGCACTCCCCGCAGATGTGATGCAGCGGCTAACGGCACCACGGCCCCCAATTGCAGGCATGTCCTTGGACCGGCCACGCATCATGGGCATATTGAACACCACGCCTGACAGCTTTTCGGACGGGGGCCAGCACGAGGGCCTCGCGGATGCCGTGGCGGCAGGGTTGGCGATGGCGCAATCGGGCGCAGATATTATCGACATCGGCGGCGAATCCACGCGTCCCGGTGCGCAGACCGTCCCGATTGAGGTCGAGATCAACCGCACCGCCCCCACCATTAGCGCCCTGCGCGCGGCCGGTCTAACCCAGCCGATTTCGATTGATACGCGCAAAGCGGCGGTGGCCGAAGCTGCCGTGGCGATGGGGGCCAATCTGGTTAATGATGTCTCCGGTTTCACCTATGATCCTGCGCTTGGGCCGTTTTGCCAAAAGCATCATTTGCCCGTCTGCGTGATGCATGCGCAGGGTGATCCCGAGACGATGCATTTGAACCCCACCTATTCAAACGTTGTGCTGGACGTCTATGATGCGCTTGAACGCCAGATCAGCATGCTTGAGGTCAGCGGAATTGCGCGCAGTGCGATCCTTGCCGATCCCGGGATCGGGTTTGGTAAAAATCTGGATCACAATCTGGCGTTGCTGGCGCGGATCAGCCTGTTTCACACGCTTGGCACGCCGATCTTGCTGGGGGTGTCGCGGAAAAAATTTATTGGCACGCTGGGCAATGCGCCTCAGGCAAAAGACCGTGCCGCAGGGTCTATTGGCGTTGCCCTTGCAGGTCTGGCGCAAGGTGTGCAATTGGTGCGGGTACATGATGTGGCTGAAACCCTTCAGGCGGTTTCGCTGTGGCATGCCGCATATTCGGGGAGCATTTTATGACGAAACTTTTTGGAACCGACGGTATTCGCGGCAAGGCCAATGTATATCCTATGACCGCCGAGGTCGCGCTGCGTATCGGGGCCGCTGTGGGCCGGTACTTCAGCAGCAGCCGGGGCGGGGCGCATCGGGTGGTGATCGGCAAAGACACCCGGTTGTCGGGCTATATGTTCGAGAGCGCGCTGACGGCGGGGCTGACATCCTCGGGCATGAATGTTTTGCTGCTGGGCCCAGTGCCAACCCCGGCGGTCGGCCTTTTGACGCGGTCGATGCGGGCGGATCTGGGCGTGATGATTTCGGCCAGCCACAACCCGGCTACGGATAACGGGATCAAGTTTTTCGGCCCCGACGGGTTCAAGCTGAGCGATACCGTCGAGGCCGAGATCGAGAGCCTGATCGCCAATGGCGTGGAATTGACCCCGTCTGACCAGATCGGCCGCGCGAAGCGGATTGATGACGGGCGGTTCCGCTATGTCGAGCGGGTGAAATCGTCGTTCCCGCGCAGCATGCGGCTGGACGGTCTAAAGGTGGTTATCGATTGCGCCAATGGTGCCGCGCACCGTGTGGCCCCCGAAGCCCTGTGGGAACTGGGTGCCGAAGTGGTGCGTATCGGGGTTGAGCCGAACGGGTTCAACATCAACGAAAACTGCGGATCGACGCACCCTGAACGTGCAGCGGCGGCGGTGCTTGAGCACAAGGCCGATGTGGGCATTTGTCTGGATGGCGATGCGGACCGGGTTATCCTGATCGATGAAACCGGCAAAGTTGGCGATGGTGATCAGTTTATGGCGCTTATGGCGTCGCGTTGGGCTGCCGAAGAGCGGTTAACCAACAATGCGTTGGTGGCCACGGTGATGAGCAACCTCGGGCTTGAGCGGTTCTTGCAAGGTCAGGGCGTGCAATTGGAACGCACGGCGGTCGGTGACCGCTATGTTGTGGAACGGATGCGCGAAGGCGGCTTCAACTTGGGTGGAGAGCAGTCGGGTCATATCGTGATGACCGACCATGCGACCACGGGTGACGGGCTGATGGCAGGTTTGCAGTTCCTGGCCGAAATGATCCGGTCGGGCAAACCTTCGTCTGAGTTGCTGCACAACTTTGATCCGGTGCCACAATTGCTGAAGAACGTGCGCTTTGCCGCAGGCCAGACGCCATTGGACGACACGCAGGTCAAGGCAGCGATCGCGCAGGCAGAGGCCGATCTGGCCGGCAACGGGCGGCTGCTGATCCGTAAATCGGGTACCGAACCTTTGGTGCGCGTGATGGCCGAAAGCGAGGATGAATCCATCCTGAACGCGTCGGTCGACAGCATCGTTGCTGCCGTCGAAACTGCTGTCGCATCTTGAACGGGGGCGACAAATAAGGAAGACTGAGGGGGTATTTTCCTAAAGAGGTATTGCCTAATGAAGCCCTTTGCTTTTGTTCTTCCATTATTGTTCGCCACTTCCATGCCCGCGCTTGCGGGAATGAATGCCAACGTAACCGCCCCATGGGACGGTAAAAAAGTGCCCACTGGGCAGCAATGCACATTGGACGGGGGCAAAGGTAAAACGCCACCATTCCAAGTCACGGGTATCCCCGATGGCACTGTCATGCTGGTCGTGGAATATAACGACAAAAGTTATTCAAAACTGTCATCCAAAGGTGGGCACGGCACCATTGGATATCCGGTCAAAGGCAGCAGCGGGGCATTTCCTGCGGTTCCCGGCCTGTCCGCCAAATTGCCCGGCGGCATTCGCGTGATCAAAAAGGCGCGCGGCACAGGTGACTATGCCTCAGCAGGATATATGCCGCCATGTTCCGGCGGCAAAGGCAATAAATATCAGGCAGACGTCAAAGCAGTCAACGCGGCGGGCAAGGTTATTGCCACCACCAAAATGGAACTTGGGCGCTATTAACCCCTTATTTTCGTCATAAATACTGTGGGTGTATGGGGGCAAAGTCCCCATATTTTACCTTAAAAATAACCGCCGGAGCGCGCCATATTGGCTGAGGGCAACGCCTGCGAGGATCAGGGCCAGTGACCAGATGAGCGAGGCGGGCAGAGGTTCGCCTAGGATCAGCGCGCCCAAGCAGACGGACCATAGCGGGACTTGGTAGTTGACCAAGGACATGAATACCGGCCCTGCGCTGCGCACCACCAATACACGCAGGAAATTTGCGGCGGCTGTCGGGATGAGGCCGAGAAATGCCAGCACGCCTAGAACTTTGGCGGAAGGGAGCGGGGGGATGCCTTCGATCAGGACTGCAGCGGGGATGGTCATGGCGCTGGCGATGATGAGCAGGATCGTGGCGAGGCCGATGGCGTCGATCTGGGGTAGCCGTCGCATGACGATGGAACTGAGCGCGTAGCAACTGGCGGCACCGATACAGGCGAGCCGGCCCGCGGTTTCAAAGGCAGCGCCTGTGCTCTCGAACGCTTGGGAGCCGATGAGAATCGTTACACCGATGAACCCGATGACAAAGCCGAGTGTTTTACGCGGTGTCATCCGTTCGCCTTGGACAAAGAAATGTGCCAGCGGCAAAATGATCAGGGCAACGGCGGCCATTGAGACGCCCGCAAAGCCGGACGTTACATATTGCTGACCCCAAGCAAGCAGGCTGAAGGGGACGGCGGAGCTGGTGGCACCGACGAAAAACAGTGCGGTGAGATCTGTTTTGGTTGGCGGTGCGGCGAAGAGATGGAAACCGCGCAGAGACCAGATGGCGGTCATCACGAGTGCTGCGAGGCTGACGCGACTGGCTGCGATCCAGAACGGGGGCATTTCGGTAAGTGCGATTTCAGTGACCAGAAAAGTGCCACCCCAGATGAAGGCCAGAAGGGCGATCATCAGCCAGCTGCTGGCTGTGATTTTGGGGGCATCTTGCATGGGCTGGCCTTTGTAGAGCGAAGCCCTTGCTTATGGCAGTCCCTTGGGGCCTGCAACAGGATGTGGCGTTGGTTTTTATCGCTGCGGGCCGAAGGGTAAAAAAAGGGCCGGAGGTCTGAACCTCCGGCCCTGTCGGTGCTTAGTTCTTGGCTTTGTCGACCATTTTGCCTGCGGAGATCCACGGCATCATATCGCGCAGCTTGCCGCCGACGATTTCGATCTGGTGTTCGTCGTTGGAGCGACGCGATGCTTTGAGTGTGGGTTGGCCCACTGTGTTCTCGAGCATGAAGTCGCGCACGAATTTGCCGGACTGGATGTCGCTGAGGACGTCCTTCATGCGGGCTTTGGTTTCGGCGTAGGGCAGGATGCGCGGGCCGGAAACATACTGGCCATACTCGGCTGTGTTCGAGATGGAGTAA
>TARA_R110002126_G_scaffold187410_1_pt1 | contig 75801 bp, 72 predicted proteins | sample TARA_R110002126 | Tara Oceans TARA_R110002126 (sample SAMEA4397536) | marine metagenome | biome: Polar Biome; feature: [DCM] deep chlorophyll maximum layer (ENVO:01000326); material: water (ENVO:00002006), including particulate matter (ENVO:01000060) such as... | depth 30 m | reverse complement strand
CGGCCTCCAGCAAGCTTAACGATCAAAAAAGCAAAGATATTAAGTGGTAAAAAAAACACACCTAGCACTGCCCAAGGCGTGTCAATCACTAGTCTAATACATGCTTTTACACGCTCATTCATAGGTGTCTCGAAGCAAGTATTTTAAGCCTTCATCAAACGATGTAAATTTGAAATCACCGGCGTGTTGCATGAATTTATCCACGTTAGGAATAATCGTAGGTGCAGATATATCCGGCCGATGTTTAATTTTAATTTGAACACCTAACTGCTCTCCAATAGCCTCAACTGTAGATACTAAACTTAACTCCATCGGATTCGCAAGATTATATGTCCCCGTAAGACCTTTATTGATCACTAAACGAATGCAATCGGCCACATCGCGTGTAAGCGTCGGAACAAATTGCAAGCCTTTGCCATCAGCACCGTCAACCAAGACTTCTTCGCCTTGCTTAACGCGATTCACCAACATATTAATTAACGTATGCTTAGGTGTCCTACTCGGGCCATACAAAAAAAACAAACGTAAGACCGTCACTTTAAAATAAGTTTCATAGGACGCTAACAGACGTTCGGCAATTAATTTACTGTTCGCATAAAATGATGTAGGTGCAATTGCGGAAGACTCCAATAATTCACGTTCATAAGGTTCGTACACACTTCCCGTAGATGTGAAAATAAAATGCTTCACCCCTACAGAACGAGCATAATCCAATAAACGCGCTGTTGAATCACAATTCACACGAAATACATGCTCAGCTTGATTAGGAAAATCTCTATAATGTGGCGATTGTGCTAAATGCACAATAATATCAACGTGCTTAGGTAATAAAGCAACATCAAATACTTTTGATAGATCACATGTAATATATTCGATCGCATCATCTGTTGTTTCAGGCGTAGATCGCATCAAGGCCATTAGCTGATGATCATGTGACAATACACGCAATACTTCTGGACCTAACAAACCATTTGAACCTGTGATTAGAATTTTCACACTACCTCCTCCAATATTTGCTTATATACACCAAGCTGTTGGTGCAACGCCACAGGTACACTATGATAGGTATCAATCCAAATCGCTGCTTCTTGTTTAAAAGCGTTTAACCAATCAGGATCAAGTGCTTGCTTTACACATGCGGCGATCCCTGGCGGTTCCATGGCTTGGAGTAATGGAGCGGGCTCTTTAATAATCCACGCTGTGGTTTCTGGTTTATAACTCATGATGGTTGGTGTGCCACAAGCTAATGCTTGGGGTGCTGTAGAACCAAAACAAGGTAAAATCGTCTGATCAAGTACCACATCACAAGCTTGAAGCATCTCAATCATATTGAGACGTGAGAGTGGTGATATCCAGATAATCTGCTCATTAACATCTAGTGACTTCGCCAATGCACGACTCGCATCTAAATCAGCACCCCAAGATGTCATAAGCAAAACCACTTTTCCTGAAACTAAACGATTAATTTCTGGCAAAGCTCGAATATGCTTATCCGTACCTTTAATTTCCCAATCATGCCTCAGTGGACAAAACAATAAAACATCTGCACCATACTTGACCCTGATAGCTTCTGTTTTTTCTTTATCACGCTTTCGATGCTGCTCAATATCAATCGGATGAATCATCGGTGAAAAGTTATCCATCCCCAAGTTTTGGGCGTAGGGCAAGCAATCCCCATTGGTAATAAATGCATGTTTAGCACGTCGATAAGCTAATGCTGTTAAACAATTAAGAGCCGAGTCATCTGAAGTAAAGGTTCGAAGTGTGCCATGTTCAAAAGCAACATAAGGTTTTTCCGAAAATAGCAAACCATAAATTGGATCAGTCGAATAGCATTGAACAATATCATAGGCCTCAAACAACTTTTTCCATTTAGACTTATATAAAAAAAATCGCACCATATCATTCCCTTTTAACTGATAGGTTCGCTCAGGAAATAAGGTTTTATAATCAGTCTTTAAAGCTTTTGATTTTTGTCCGTAGATATTGATATATTTCAATAAAAAATAAAAAATGGCGCGGGGAAAAGAATAAAAAAAACGCCGTATAACCAAGCGAGCACGTCCGAATCCTCTCCATAAAATACCTAATAATTTTAGAAAAGGTATTGAATTTCTTTTAATGGAAAAAAAACGAACAAAACTTCCAATCCTTGCTTGCTCTATTGTTTCTTGAGCAAATAAAAATGCATCCAGCTCATTCCAGTGCTTATCAGCTAAGGTTTGATTCCCTGCATTTTTGGCCTGTAAATAAGCAGAGCTCATCGTAAAAGGGCCTTGAGCAAACCATTTAGGTCGCGCATATCCTGCTCTATCTTGCTCTGAAAATTGCGGTAAAATATCTTGCTTATAATCATCATGAATCGCAAGTTCTTCCCACTCGGGATACGCCATGATGTGATAATAATCGTAGCAAAGCACATCGGCCTCAATACCCACGCGACGCATGAACTTGGCATTCAAAAAGCCATTTGCTGCAATGTTACCTACATGAAGTACTTTGAGCTTTCGTCCCTTTATCTTTTCAAAGTCAGCCAACCATACAGCTAGCTCTTCGTTTAAACCATCCTTAGTGTGCTCCATGATCAACAGCCCTATGATCTAAAAAAGTCGTGCAAAATTGTTCCAGTGATAACAACGACCAAATCATCAACCGATGGTTAACTTGGCCACTTAAGTGTTCGGATACTTTGTTCTGTACGTATTTTTTATCTAAATAATTATAAATATTGGCTTGGTCATTAAATACAATATTTTTAACATATTCCATGCTCTCGCCCTGAAACCAACTCGCATCGGGTGCTGAAAAACCTTGTTTTACTTTCTCAACCACATCCGTTGGGAGAAATTTTTTCATCATGTCACGTAGAATAAGCTTTCCATCACGCGACTTTTGTAAATAACGTGAAATATCTTCTTGCTTAGATCCAGCAGACACTACCTTATCCAAGCAGCCTAATTTGACAGACGTCGGTAATTTCAATGCGAAATCAACCAAGTCGTTATCTAAAAAAGGAACCCGTGTTTCTAAACCATGCGCCATCGATAATTTATCTTCAATCACAAGAAGACCATGTAAAAACGTTTTTGCTTCAAAATACAACGAGTGATTGACCAAAGTTTCTGGCGTGAGCTTTTGGCTCGATGAAACGCCTTTGAAAACATCTTTAAACGCATCAAACGGAGAAAAATGACTGACATTATTCCAGATAGGAGAAAAAGCTTTTTGATGATCTTTTTCTTTGAAAATACGTTGCCAATAGCCGTAATAACTCTGCTGGTACTCATCAACATTCTTATGTTGAACTTGTGGGTAGTATCGCCATGGATAACCTGCAAAGATTTCATCTCCTGCGGTTCCGGCCAAAACCACTTTTCCAAATTTACTCGCAAGCCGTGAAACATAATAATTAGGATAGCATTGGCCCACGCGTGGTTCTTCAACGTGATATGCCAATGACGGCATACAACGCTCCATATCACCCGCTTTAAGCACCATTTCGTAATGTTCTGTTTTGAACAAATACGACATGCGCTCGGCTTCACGTCGTTCATCAAACGTTTGCTCAATTCCTGAGGCAGAACTTAAATCAAATCCACAGGTAAACGTTTTAATGTACGGCAGTTGCAACGAAGAAATGGCTGTAATCGCGCCTGAGTCCATACCTCCTGAAAGATAAGCCCCGAGCTCCACGTCACTGACCAATTGTCGATTCACACTTTGGCGAAAAAGATATTCTAACTCTTCTATATATTCATCGGTTGAAAGCGCTTGCTCGGGTTCTTGATAAGAAAAATCCCAATATTTAAAGTGCTTTTCTTCGGTCCGAGTCACCGACAACATGGAGCCAGCAGGAAGCATCTTAATGTTTTTAAACAACGTGCGCTCAGAAATAATATTCTGGAACGTCAGATACTCAACCAAGGCCTCTTGGTCCATTTCAGCTGCAACACGCGGATGCTTGAGTAACGCTTTAATTTCAGAAGAAAAAACCAAGCTGTTACCCGCCATGGTATAATACAAAGGTTTAATACCATAACGGTCACGCGCCAACATCAGTTCAGATGTGGTTTTATCCCAAATCGCAAAAGCAAACATGCCGTTGAAACGCTGAACAGCGTCAAGCCCCCATTCAGCAAAGGCATTGAGCACCACTTCGGAGTCTGTGGTCGAATGAAACCCATGCCCTCGCGCCTCAAGCTCCGTTCGAAGTTCTCGAAAGTTATAGACTTCACCGTTATAGGTAAGCACGAAACGACCGTCGCGCGTCACCATCGGTTGATGCCCTTGGGGGCTTAAATCAATGATGGCCAAACGCCGATGCCCTAAAGCAATCGGACCATCAAGCCATACACCTTCGCCATCGGGACCACGATGCTCCAGCGCGTTCGTCATAGCTTCAATCAAACGCGTTTCGGTTGGTTCGTGGTTGCGATTAAATATCCCTGTTATCCCACACATGGCATTTAATCTTCAATGCCAACGGCTTGTTTGCGTGCCGTGACCTCAGACTTATGGTTATCACGCCACTCCATCAAGCGAGCCAAACCTTCGGGCAATCTTAAATCGGCTCTAAAACCGAGATCTTTTTCTGCTTTTTTAGGGCAGCCAATACGGTTTTTAACAAACGTTTGCCCAGCCGGTTCAAACAATATACTGAGTTCAGATTCGGTCAATTCAAGAATAATTTCAGCCAATTCTTTAATGCTCGTACGTACGCCGGTTCCAACGTTATAAAACTCATCCGTTGCTTCGGCTTTCATGGCACACACGTTTGCTTTGGCGCAATCTTCAACATAAATAAAGTCATACGCTTGGCTTCCGTCACCGTATAACACCGGTGCTTTGCCTTTATCTAAGTTATCCAACATTTTCATGATAACCGCAATATACGCACCTTGGTAATCTTGACGCGCGCCATACACGTTCATGTAACGTAAACCCACGTAATCAAAATGCTGGCTGGTATCTTTATAACGATGATACAACGAACGGCACATGTGCTCACCCGCAATTTTTGTTGCACCGTAAAACGTTTTGTTATTATAAATATGGTCTTCTGTCATGGGCTCTTGGACCGCGTCACCGTAGACCGATGCACTTGAAGAGTAGACCAAGCGTTTAACACCTTGGTTGACCATAGCTTCTAAAATATTAAACGTGCCCGCAACGTTAACTTCGAACGCAGAACGAGGATAATCAAAACAATGCAGGAGCCATAATGCTGCAAAATGAAACACACCATCAATTCCGCGCATGCCCGCATTCAAAATATCACGATGCATGATATCGCCACCCAGTGGAAAAATTTTTACCCGCGGATCTTTAAGTGCTTCACGTAAATTTTCTTCGCGTCCTCGCGTAAAATTATCATAGATACGAACTTCGCCGATGTCTTCTTTAAGTAAAGCATCAACCGTATGAGAGCCAATTAAACCGGCCCCACCAATCACTAAAAAATTCTTGCCTCGTATATCCATGTTAACTCCAATAGGTATTATTTAGTTCCATTTAAGCAGGTATGCTTTGTTTTGTTTCTAGCAGACCTACCACGTAATCCGAAAAGCCAAAAGCGCTGGTGAATGCAGGCGAAACAGCATTCAAAATATGCGTTTCATTGTCCGTTTGCTCGATTAAAAAATCCATAACTAAACGGCAGCTGAGTATATCAAGCAATTGGGCTCGTATGCCAACTTTTCCACTCAAAGAAAGATCGCCCGAGGTTAAACTCGGCACCAAGGTTTGTGCGGTATTCACAAACTTAGGTTTTAAGAAATTAAGTACTTCGCGATGCGTATAATTTCGAAAACCTTGCTTGTTGTTTTTGTACTGCCTTAATAAGTGATAAAGCACGGGCATGGTTTCTTTGATATTCATATCTTTGATGCCACGATATTGCTCACGCCCTAAAGCCGGCACAGCCGTTGGGCCAACATAGACTTTTCCAGACACATTTTTTGTAAAATGAATCCCCAAAAAAGGCACGTTCATATCAGGTACGGGATAAATCAAATGATTAATTTTAATTTCAGACGTAGGTTTTACTTCATAATATAAGCCTTTAAAAGGCAACATGGTGTAGCGATGACTCAGTCCACATGCTTTTGCAATTTTATCGGCGTACAAACCCGCTGTATTGATCAAATGCTGATAATGCCACGTTGAAGTCCCGGCACACACGGTTCGTGTTTTGACATCCACCTGCTCGCAACACGCATTAAAATAAAAATTCACACCACGTGCTGCTAGGCTTTGGTGCAGATGCAGCATGATCGCTTTAGGATCAACCACAGCTGTTTCAGGAACAAGTAACGCACGCCCTGTCGCTGTGCGTGCCAACGGCTCTAATTCCGCCAATTGCGCTTCATCAATCCATTCCACATGCACGCCATTCACCAAGCCACGCTCATAAAGCATACGCAGGGTCTCTTCGTCGTCAGCTCGTGTCGGAACAATCACTTTACCTAGTTTATTCCAAGGCAAGTTATGCTCTTGGCAATACGCGAGCATCGCCTTAGCACCTTCGCCGCAGAGTTTAGCTTTCAACGAATCAGGGGGATAATAGATACCGGAGTGTAACACGCCGCTGTTTCGCCCGCTGGCATGCTCGCCGACAGCCCCTTCTTTATCAAGAATTGAAATTTTAGCTTTTGGATAGGCATTCAATAATTTTAATGCGATTGATAAACCTAAAATACCTGCACCGATGATAATAAAATCAGTGGTATATTTATTTTTTGAATCTTGCATAAAACTACTCACCTACGCTTTCTGTTATTCGTACAAAACCATCCAGGCCCAATGCATATTGCTCACCCGTGTGTTCACACGTTGTTTGCTCTTCGCCTTGAAGGGGTAACGCTAAACGCTCACCAAAACGACTCATCCAACCGATCTGTCGTGCAGGAACACCGGCCATAAGGGCATAGGGTTTGACATCACGATTAATCACAGCGCCCGCCGCAACAAACGCATATTCACCCACCGTAACACCGCACACGAGCGTACAATTGGCCCCAAGTGTCGCACCCTGCTTAACCAACGTGTTACGATACTCATCCTTTCGGCTCACCGCCGAACGTGGATTGTAGACATTGGTAAACACCATACTCGGACCACAAAACACATCATCTTCAAGCGTTACGTTGTCATACACCGAGACATTGTTTTGAATTTTAACGTTGTTGCCAATTTTTACTTTATTGCCGACGTAAACATTTTGACCCAAGCTGCATTGGGCGCCTATTTTCGCATCCGAGCTCACATGAACCCAGTGCCAAACACGTGTGCCGGAACCGAGGACAGCACCTGCATCAATAATGGCTGTTTCGTGTATATTTGCTGTCATAGTACAATCCGAAAATTACAATTCTAAAGGCAGATGAACCGTTTTATCGTCACGAGCTGAGCGATAAGCTGCAATTAATAACTCTAAGCACGCAAGTCCCGAACGACCGTCTGTAATATCCGCAGGTTTACCCTGGAGACAATCAATGACGTTCGCATAATACGGCACATGCCCAAAACCGTAGACCGATGTGGTCGCATAATTTTCAGCTTTAATATCAGCGTCTTCAGGCCGTGCGTCTTCAAATTCCCAGTGTTGCACTTCGTTGACCGCAACACCACCAATACGCACCGTGCCTTTTTCACCCAATAAAGTAATCGAGCCTTCATAGTTTTTAGGATACGTCAGCATGGTTACGTTCACAGAGCCCATGGTGCCTTGACGCCAACGTATGTTTAACACACCGCTGTCTTCGGCTTCAATTTTACGTCCTAATGTACTCATCATGGCCTGAACTGAATCAACAGGGCCTAGCAACCATTGAATCAAATCAACATAGTGACTGGCTTGATTCATGAAGGCACCGCCATCCCATTCCCAAGAGCCACGCCAGCCACCTTGATCGTAATAATCTTGCGGACGCGTCCAGAATACATTGACGTTAGCCATATAAATACGACCAAAGCGCCCTTCTGTGATCGCGCGCTTGAGTGCCTGAATCGGTGGATTTAACCGATTTTGTTTCACAACAAATAAACGAACCTCGGCCTTATCGCAGGCTCGCACCATATCCACCCCGTCTTGCCAGCGGGTTGCCATGGGTTTTTCAGTCAGCACATGCCTGCCTGATTCGGCCACTTGAATCGCTTGCCTTGGATGAAGACCACTTGGCGTACACAAAATCACTAAATCAATATCCGCTTCTGCAAGCATCACATCAAGATTGGTATACACATCGGCCTGGTGATCTTTTGCAACAGCTTGGGCGGCTGCTTCATCACGATCGCACACGGCCGTTAAATTCAAACGATCGTGATGCTCGGTTATCGCTTGAAGATGATTTTTAGAAATACGACCACAACCAACCAACGCTACATTAATCTTTCGATCGATAATCGTCCAAGGGGCTTTTTTTATCATTAGGCGCTCACAATGTTGTCGTTTTTATGCGCTCTAAAAGCGCCACGTGTGTCTACAATAAGCCTTGCGTGCATGGCAATCATGTCATAATCAAACGCTTGGTGCGCGGTCGCAAGCACTACACAATCGTATTGTGCGATGGTTTCTGATGTAAGCGGCACACTATGTAGATCAAAATGATGCGATCTCATCGCTGGAAAAACAGGCACGTGTGGATCGGAGTACGCAACCTCAGCGCCTTTATTACGCAAGAGTTCTAATATCTCAATCGACGGTGACTCACGCATATCATCCACATCACGCTTGTAAGCAATACCTAAGACCAAAACTTTGCTGTTTTTAATCGCTTGCTCACGTGTATTTAACGCATCCGTAATTTTATGAAGCACCCAATTCGGCATTTTACTGTTGATTTCACCGGCCAGCTCAATAAATCGCGTGTGCATACCAAATTCACGTGCCTTCCAGGTGAGATAAAAAGGGTCAATCGGAATACAATGCCCACCAATACCAGGCCCTGGATAATACGGAACAAACCCAAATGGTTTCGTCGCGGCAGCATCAATCACTTCATGAATATCAATATTCATTTTATCAGCAAGCAACTTCATCTCGTTCACAAGACCAATATTGACCGAACGATGAATATTTTCTAAAAGCTTCGTCATCTCAGCCACACGTGTTGATGAAACTTTCACGACTTTATCAATCACCGAGTGATATAAAGCATGCCCAGCTTCGAGACAATTCAGTGTATCACCACCGCATACTTTAGGAATGCTTGCTGTTGAAAAATTCACATTGCCTGGATCTTCACGCTCCGGTGAATACACAAGAAAGAAATCTTCACCGACGTTAAGACCTGTCGCCTCAATACGTGTTTTGAGCTCTTCTTCCGTGGTTCCAGGATAGGTCGTGCTTTCCAATGACATAATTTGGCCTGCACGCAAATGCGGCACAAGCGCCTCAACCGTTTGAACAACATAACTTAAATCTGGCTCACGGTATTTATTCAGTGGCGTGGGTACACATAAAATCAAGGCATCCGCTTCATTCGCAGCAGAGAAATCATGCGTCGCACGAATGCGGCTTTGAACGGCTGCAACGTGATCCGACGGTATATGTTGTATGTAAGATTGTCCGGCATTCAGCAAATCATTCTTACGTTTATCTACGTCAATCCCAACAACACGATAGCCAACATCAGCAAAGCGAAGCATCAACGGTAAGCCGACATATCCTAAACCAATAATGCCAATAATCGCTTCTTTGTTATTCAGTTTTTCAATCAAATCATGTGGCATGACCTGGCACTCCATTTTGTTATGTTACATCATTCCGTTGAAGCGCTTAAACAGCAAGCGCTTCTTTTTGTAGTACGTTAAGCACAGCGCCGATCACTTTATTTTGATCAGCTTCTGTTAAATACGGATGCATCGGCAAACTTAAAACATGCTTCGCCGCATCTTCCGCATGTGGGAAGCATTGCTTTTCCGTATACCAAGCTTCAAACACAGGCTGTTTATGAAGAGGGACCGGATAATGCACGGCTGTTGGCACATCTTGCTCGCCGAGTGCTTTTTGTACTGCTTCACGATCGGCTACTTCAATCGTGTATTGTGCAAAAACACTGGTATTATTAGATTTAATACTGGGTGTTTGAGCAAAATCAGACAGACCTTTCGCATAACGTGCGGCAACCTGTTCACGCAGTTTAATTTCATGAGGGAACAGCGTAAGCTTTTCTAACAAAATAGCCGCTTGAATCGTATCCAACCGTCCGTTAATACCCAACCTTACATGCTGATAACGCTCGGCTTGACCATGCAAACGAATCGACTTCATACGCTCAACTAAATCAGCGTCATGCGTAAAGCACGCCCCGCCATCACCGTATCCACCTAAAGGTTTGGATGGAAAAAAGCTTGTGCAACCAATCGTTGTTAATCCACACGAGCGCTTGCCGTTATACATTGCACCAAAACTTTGTGCCGCATCTTCAATCACGGGTAAACTATAACGTGCGGCAATCGCATTAATCGCATCATAATCGGCACACTGGCCGTACAAACTTACCGGCATAATCGCCTTAGTTTTACTCGTAATCGCCGCCTCAATAAGATTTGCATCGATATTGTACGTATCACGCTCTATATCCACAAACACAGGTTTTGCGCCGAGAAGTGCGATCACTTCTGCCGTGGCAAAAAAGCTAAACGGTGTTGTGATCACTTCATCGCCCGGACCAACATCCAGTGCCATGAGAGCAATCAGCAAAGCATCGGTACCGCTGGATACACCGATCGCATGGGGTACATCAACAAATGCAGCAAGCTCGGCTTCAAGCTCAGACACTTCTGGTCCCATAATATAGGCACCGTGATTTAACACCGCTTTAATACGGTCCATCACCGGTGCTTCAATCAGTGAATATTGTGCTTTTAAATCAATAAATTGCATGGCTATTTCCTTAAAACTAAGCCCCAAACGGATCCCGTATCACAACCATCGCATCACGCTCAGGTCCTGTAGACAACAAATCAATCGGCACACCCAATAAAGCTTCTATTCGACGTACATAGGCACGTGCATTTTCAGGCAAGGCTTCGATTGATGTGCAATCTTCGGTTGACTCAGACCAACCAGGTACGTCTTCATACACAGGTTCCATGTCGTCGTAATCTTCGGCAGCTTGTGGCGGATATTCCAGAATATTACCCGCTTTATCTTTGTAAGCGACCGCAATACGAATCGTGTCTAAGCCATCGAGAACATCAAGCTTCGTCAAACACAGACCCGATATGCTGTTCAGCTCAATCGAACGTTTTAAAAGCACCGCGTCAAACCAACCGCAACGTCTTGGTCGCCCTGTAACCGCACCAAATTCCTTGCCTCGAGATGCTAAAAACTTACCGACATCATCATGCAGCTCCGTTGGAAAAGGACCGCCCCCCACACGTGTGGTATACGCTTTGGTTATTCCTAAAATATAATCCAATTGACGCGGACCCATACCCGATCCCGTACTCACGCCACCGGCACATGTGTTCGACGACGTAACAAAGGGATACGTTCCATGATCAATATCTAAGAACACGCCTTGAGCACCCTCAAATAGCATATTATCGCCGGACCGTGCATGCGTTTGCACATCAGCCGCAACATCTCGCACCATCGGGATTAACATCTCAGCCCATACTTTAGATGCCGCCAAAACGGCGTCTAATGCAACAGGTTCTTGATGATAGTATTCTTTCAACAAAAAGTTATGGTATTCCATAAGCTTGGTAAGTTTGGCCAGAAAACGTTCAGGATGCAATAAATCACTGACACGTAATGCACGTCGAGCGACTTTATCTTCATAAGCTGGACCAATACCTCGGCCTGTGGTGCCAATCGCTGCACGACCGCTTTGTGCCTCACGTGCTTTATCTAAAGCCACATGTGAAGGCAAAATAAGCGTACATGCAGGGCTCACAAATAATCGTGACCGTACATTCAAGCCTTTATCTTCAAGCTCTTTTAATTCAGACATCAACGCATCAGGCGCTAAAACCACACCGTTGCCGATATAGCATTTCACACCGTCATGCAAAATACCTGAAGGAATCAAACGCAAAATCGTTTGCTCCCCTTTGATTTTTAACGTATGACCAGCATTGTGTCCGCCTTGATAACGCACAACTGCTTGTGCATGTTGCGTTAACCAGTCAACAACTTTACCTTTTCCTTCGTCACCCCAATGCGTCCCTAAAACCACCACGCGCTTACCTGACATGCGTACTTACCCCGTTCTTTTAACTACATTTGACTTAGGCATTGCTCCATGCGCACCGCCCAAACCTTGTTTGAAATAATCAAAGAAAGCGCTGCTTTGATCCAAAACCAGCATGCTATCTTTGTTCTTAAAACTTTCTTCATACGCTTGCAAGCTTCGATAAAAATCAAAAAAGCTCTGATTTTTATCAAAAGCATCTGAATAAATGGCAGCGGCTTTAGCCTGCCCTAACGCACGTACTTGATTACCTTCACTTCGTGCCGTAGCGAGCGTTACCGTAACGGTCGCATCCGCAGCTGCTTGAATAGCTTCAGCTGCAGCTTGACCATCGGCGCGATGTCGGTTAGCAATTTTTTTCATGTCCGCACGCATACGTTGATAAATGGCATTGCTTGTGTTCGCGGGCAATTCAATACCTTTGATACGTACGTCAACCACATGAACACCTAATTGACTGGCCTGTTTTTCGGCCTGTTCACGCAGCACGTCCATCACATCATCACGTCCACCAGAAACCACATCAGATATCGTACGGCGTCCAAATTGAGCCCGTAACGAAGTATTCAGCTGTTGCTCTAATAACGTTTCGGCTTTAAATGCATTCCCGCCGGTTGATTTAAAATAGCCGGCCAAATCCGAAATACGCCATTTGACATAATAATCGACAAGCACATCTTTCTTTTCTTTCGTCACGATGCGCGAAGATTTAATATCCAACGTTTGGATACGTGTATCAAAAATACGTACATTCTCAGTGAACGGCATCTTAAAATGTAATCCCGGCAAAAGTACTTTAGCTTGATCAGTCGATGAATCTTGAACTAACCGGCCGAGGCGTAACAAAATACCTTTTTCACCTTGGGTCACAATAAACAGCGAGCTCATGAGTAATATCAACACAAAAAAGGCAATCACCATGCTTGTTAATTTGGTAGCTTTCATGAATTTGTTCTCCCAAAACGCCCTGTCGGCCTTGTCGTCGTACGACCATCCAACACTCCCTGACCAACAGAGGGGTTATTTGACGCATCTTGTTGACTCATCACCACAACCTCTTCAGTCGTAGCAGGTCGTGCCGCACCACCAAGTTTATCAAGTGGTAAATACAGCAAATTCCCAGCCTTTCCATCAACAACAATCGTGCTACTACGACCGAGTACGCGCTGCATGGTTTCTAAATACAAACGTTGCGACGTCACATGGGGTGCACGAAGGTACTCAGGAAGAAGCGCTAAAAACTCAGCGACATCACCTTTTGCACGCAAAACAGCTTGTTCAGAGCCGGCTTTTGCCTCAGCGGTAATACGCTTCGCGTTTCCTTCTGCAATCGGCACCACACGCGCTTCATAAGCCCTCGCTTGTTCTTTAAAACGCTTTTCATCTTCTTGCGCTTTAATTGCATCATCGAATGCATCCTGAACATTTTCTGGCGCACGTGCCGGTTGTGGAGAAACGTTCACAACTTTAATACCTGTTTTATAACTGGCTAAAATACTAATTAATGATTCTTGAACATTCGCTCCCCACAACTCACGACCTTCTGTAATAATTTGGTCGAGACTTGTCGTACCCACGACTTGACGCAGGGCACTTGAGGTAGCCTGCTTCAAGCTGTCAATCGGATCCGCCACGCTAAATAAATAATCCTCTAAATCTTCAATTCTGTATTGAACCACCAAAGCCACTGAGACAAGATTTTCATCACGTGTAAGCATTTGTGCAGAATAGGAGTAATCCAAAATTCTATCAACATTCACAACAATTTTTGAGCTAATAATGCGTGGAATCCAATGCGGTCCTGCTCCAACCGTTCCAACATAGCGGCCAAAACGAAGAATAGCCGCCTCTTCTGCTGGATCAATAATAAAAATACCTGATAAAGCCCACAGAACAATCGCACCAAGCCCAAGTAAAATAAAAAGCAACGGGCCACCATCAGAAAGCCCTACGCCAGCACCGCCTCCTGAACCGCCTTTTTTACGATTTGAAGAGCCGCCAGATTTTGACTTACCATTTGAAAATAATTTCTTCAGCTTGATTTGCAATTGCTTGAGTGCTTCGTCTAAATCAGGTGGCTGATCTTTTGAACGCCACGGATCTTTACCATTATCAGGCTCATTCCATCCCATAACCAACTCCAAACATTGCCAAAAGAAAATAAAGTAGGATTTTAGGGGGGTTCATGACGAGACGCAAGTGATTCCTAAATAATTCGTGTGAACATCAAATCCCAAGTTCCATGACCCAAGCGCTGTCCCCGAGCCTCAAACTTAGTCAATGGGCGCCTTTCGGGGCGTGGGAAAAACGAAGAATTGACATCTTTATTCGTTAACATCGATTCATTTGATAACACCTCAAGCATTTGATTTGCATAATCTTCCCAATCGGTTGCACAGTGAACAAAACCACCGCTCTTAATCGCCTGAAGCAACACACGTACAAAATCAGTTTGAATTAAACGCCGCTTATGATGACGTGCTTTATGCCATGGATCAGGAAAAAATATTTGTACACCATCAATACTTGCAGGACTTAAACACATGTTAAACACCTCCACCGCGTCATGAACAACAACACGAACGTTTGTCAGACCTAAATCATGCAGATCAGCAACTAAGCTACCCACCCCTGCCCGATGCACTTCAATTCCTAAAAAATTAATATCCGGTCGTGCTTTGGCCATCTCAATCAACGACGCTCCCATACCAAAACCAATCTCAACGACCGTTTCAGCTTGACGTCCAAACGCTTCTGCTAAATCCCATATCTGACCGTCCACAAGCAAAGCATAATCAGGAAGCCATAAATCGAGTGCTCGCGCCTGACGCGGGCTCAGACGCCCTGCGCGTAACGTGAAGCTTTTAATTGTACGAATCATAATTTTAACCTTATTTAACACTTATTAATGCCGTATTTAAGACCATACCTCATGCGTTGTAAACAAAAATCAAAACATAAATTTATTGCATCGTGCCGTGTTATTTGGTATAAAACGCATCTCATATTAGATTTAAACATTTTTGACGTTAGACAATAACGTTTAGAAAACAGTTTGGAGCAGCAACATGTCACGAATATGCCAAATCACAGGTAAGCGCCCTACAACAGGGAATAACGTATCGCATGCCAATAATAAAACAAAACGACGTTTTCTTCCTAACATTCAAAGGCACCGTATTTGGATTGAAGAAGAAGCTCGTTTTATTACATTAAAAATAAGCACCAAAGGTCTTCGTATTATCGATAAACTTGGTATCCAAACCGTGCTTGCTCGACTTCGCGCTAAAGGCGAAAAAGTTTAAACCCATTTAGAATAAAAGAGGAACGCGACCATGGCCGCTATCAGTATTAACGTAAAAATGGAATCAACGGCAGGTACAGGTGTATTTTATACCACCACTAAGAATCCACGTAATCATCCTGAAAAAATGGAACTTAAAAAATACGACTGGGTTGTTCGCAAACATGTCATATTTAAAGAGAAAAAAGTAAAATAATTATTTTATTTGTTTCTTATATAAAAAAACCCGCCGAAGCGGGTTTTTTTATATTTTTTATATACTCAATCACTCAACCATACCATCCAGCTCATCGGGCAGATCGACATGATGAGTCACGCGAGGATCGGCGCGATGATCAGATATTTTTTCTTTGTGTTTAATCAACTGCCTATCAAGCTTACCCACCAAATCATCAATCGATGTATACATATTGTCTGATTCAGAGCTCGCATGCACATCACCGCGTGCTATATGCACCGTTGCATCAACAATTTGTCGAAGTTTTTCTACATTAAACGTCACATGAATACTTTTGATCCGATCAAAGTGCCGCTCTAACTTGCCCAGTTTTTCTTCCGTAAACGCTTTTAATGCTGGTGTAAGATCGACATGATGACCTGTAAAATTAATTTCCATGATAAACACTCCTTACAACGATTAGCTATGGATTAGCTATGAATGAATAAATAACGTGCATAAATCCCTTACCTATACTTATAGTGTAACGGATTTTTTCTGATTAGCAATTGCCGCCCAACTGTTCATATATAAACCACCCTTGCTTTTACTCAAGCGAGCATGATAGATTGAGCGCCATGAAAGAAAATCAAATTAAAATTATCAATAAATTGGGCCTGCACGCACGCGCATCAGCTAAATTTGTCTCACTGGCAGGTCGGTTCCAAAGCCAGATTGATGTCATCAAAGGCACGCAAAAAGTCAATGGGAAAAGCATCATGGGCGTCATGATGCTCGCTGCCAGTCAAAACAGTGAACTCACCCTACAGATTGATGGACCAGACGAAGAAAGCATGATGGAAGCTCTCACCACGCTCATCCATGAGCGATTTGGTGAAGCTGAGTAATCTTTATTTACTTTCTTGCGATTTAGACACACGAGCGCGCTTTCCTGGCGCTATGCTCCGACGTTTTACACGTGCTTTTTTTAAGCCTAACAGCGTATGCAGCGGCCCTGAAAGGGCATACCCTACAGAAGTCACAAACAACATAATGGCGGGTGATATCGCAATGGCTGCAAACACAAGTACAATCACGAGCACATGCAAAAAAGGAATTTTTCCTTTAAGATCAAGTTCTTTAAAACTATAATACCGCACATTACTGACCATCAGTGCCGCGACAGATAATAAAAACCCGATGGCAATCCAACCCGCCAAAAACCCTGCGCCACTTCCTGTATTGCAAACCCACACATACGATGCAACAACGGCTGCAGCCGCAGGGCATGCAAGGCCTTGAAAATAACATTTATCTGCAGTTTCGAGCTGTGTATTAAAACGTGCGAGCCTAAGCGCTACCGCAGCTGTATAAATAAACGCGGCAAGCCAACCCACTTTCCCCAAACTCCCTAACGCCCAGCTATACAACAAAACCGACGGCGCCACACCAAACGTCACCATATCCGATAAACTATCGTACTCCGCACCAAAATCACTTTGTGTATTGGTCATGCGCGCAATACGCCCATCCAACGCATCCATCACCATGCCGACAAAAATGGCCATGACAGCAATATCATATTGGCCTTTCAACGAGGCGATAATAGAATAAAATGCAGAAAATAAACTTGCCGTTGTAAATAAATTCGGTAGTAAATAAATGCCATTACGGCTATATTGTCGTTTCATGATGGATACCTTAGTGATGTCGTTTAATCATTCGATGTGGATTCTACCACAACACATGATGACGTGACTATGGACCACATGATACGATAGAATATACGGTGCTATAATACTAGACACACTGACTTCATCCTGTGATTGCTATGACCAAGCCGACAAACGACAACAATAATAAAAGCAACAACAAAAAAACCATTGTTATTGAGGGCGTAACCTCAGAAGGTGAAACGTTCCGACCCAGCGACTGGGCTGAGCGTATGAGCGGTGCGCTCGCAAGTTTTAAAAAAAGCCGCATTCATTATTCACCGATGCTACAACCCAGTATTAATCATGACGGCTATAAATGCGTATTGCTCGATCCTAAGCTTAAAGAATCAAGTCCCCATATGTACCAGTCTATTTTAGACTTTGCTAAAGCTAACAACTTGAATATTTGTGACGAAGATGAACCACCTACCAATGCTTGATATTATTCTTAACGGCTGCCATCACTGAAAAAAGATACGTCAACATAGCATTCATCACCTCAAACGTTGATTCAAAATTCATCGCCAGAATCCCTGACAAAATAAACGTAAGACCTTTAGAGCCGTGCTGAACACCAGGCTCGCTAGCATGCACAAGTAAAATAGCCCCTCGAAGAAACCACAGCACGCCTGCAGTTTGAATCAAAAACGTCATCATCGACATCACGGTCGTATCACTTGGATTTGAATACGCAAGAACATTTGCAGCGCCAAAAAATGTATTTGACAACACAGAAAACGATGACGGTAAAAAAATAAGTCCAACCCCAATGCCCATATAAGTCACAGGAACAAAGGGTTTTATTTGGGATGGCGACTGGTGCCCGGCATTCGCTATGGCTTTAAATTTAGTGAGCGCGGCTAAAACCAAGGCCAATCCCAAAACATACGAAAGCCCGGAGAGCATCGTCCGTATAGGCCCTAACGATGCATGAAGATTTTTGAGGATATTAATTAAATCAATCATTCTAATGAATTCTCACGTTTAAACCTCACTGCACCTGATGTAGATGTAAACCTAGGCCTTTTATAAATTTATAAATAATGCTAGATATTTAACACTTGCAATTTGATGGTTTTTAGTGCATATTGAAGACCTTTATAAACCTTTCAAAAAAAGCACTTCTTATGCAGGCTAACACCTTTGACATCACCTTGGAAGAGGCCTATATGCTCTCTTCCCAAGTAAAGCATTTTATATTTAAACCCACCACGCCTTTTGAATACACACCAGGGCATTTTATTACGTTTCATATTGAGAGCGATGAGAAAACATTGCGCCGCAGCTACAGCATCGCCAATGCGCCCCGCGCCAACGGCCAGATTGAGCTTGCCGCAGGTTTTGTCGAGCATGGTCCTGGTACACAATTACTTTTTAATCTTAAACCTGGCGATACGCTCAAAACAACCGGGCCATTTGGCCGCTTGCTCTTAAAAGAAGACAATCCTAAACGCTATATTTTTCTTGCAACAAGCACCGGTATTACCCCTTATCGTGCCATGCTGCCTGAATTGACGAAGCGCTTAGAGCAGGATCCTGAACTCCATGTCGCGATTTTACAAGGCGTACAAACACGCGCCGATATTTTATATCATGATGAATTTATTACCTGGGCTAACACATCACCTCGTGCTACCTATCGCGCTCAATTAAGCCGTGAAGACGCATCTCAATTAGGCGAATACGAACATGCCGGATATGTGCAAACAGCGTTCACAGATCTCCGCCCCAATCCCGAAGAAGACTTAGTTTACTTATGCGGAAATCCTGGTATGGTAGACAATGCATTTTCAGAGCTCAAAGAACGCGGGTTCGCAGTGCAGCGTATCGTGCGTGAAAAATATATTTCTCGCTAGCATGTATATTATTTTGTTTTTGTTAAGGAGCGACACACACCATGTATCATGACGAATTATCAAACACGATTGAGCACTTATCCCAAGCTGGAAAAGGCCTCTTAGCTGCCGACGAAAGTAACGGTACCATTGGGAAACGCTTTGACACGATCGGTGTAGAAAACACCGAAGATAACCGTCGTGATTATCGCTTATTGCTTGCCACCACACCTGATCTTGAAGCATACGTCAGTGGTGTTATTTTATTCGCAGAAACCTTTAGCCATAAAAACGCTGACGGTGTATCTATTCCTGAAATTTTTGCTAAAAAAGGCATACTTCCTGGCATCAAAGTTGACCAAGGACTGGTTGATCTTGCGAACACCGAAGGAGAAAAAACAACCGCCGGTCTCGATGGCTTAGAAGCTCGTTTACTTGAGTTTAAAAAGCAAGGCGCTAAATTTGCAAAATGGCGTAATGTCTACAGCATTTCAGATTTTACACCGAGTCTTATCGCGATAAAATCCGGTGCTGAAAACCTTGCTCGTTATGCTGCGGCCTGTCAAAACGTCGGTATTGTTCCTATTGTTGAGCCCGAAATTTTAATGGACGGCGACCACAGTATTGATCAATGCGCCGAAGCAAGTGAAGTGATTTTACACGAAGTTTTTAATGCCTTATTTCTTCATCAAGTAGCCCTTGAGTGCATTATTTTAAAACCAAGCATGATCACATCCGGCAAAGATGTCACACCTTTTAGTACGCCTGAAGAAATAGCGGAATATACCTTGAGCGTATTTAGAAACCAAGTGCCTGCAGCGGTGCCGTCCATTAATTTTCTTTCCGGTGGACAAACACCTGAGCAATCAACCGTTCATTTAAATGCCATCAATAATTTTGGTGACCAACCGTGGATGCTGAGCTTCTCTTACGGACGAGCACTGCAAGAAGCTTGCCTTGCCGCCTGGGGTGGCCAAGCCGCACACATTCCAGCAGCTCAAGCCGCGTTACTCAAACATGCCGAAGCAAACAGTCAAGCAGCTTTAGGTGAGTACCAAGCATAATCGCGTTCCCCTCCATCTTGTCATGCCACATATATCTATCATGGGTCATGGCAAGATGAAGCTCTTCGAAAAGTAATAACTTGGGTCTAATCTACTTCTAACATGCTGCTATCTTCTTATATATAGACAAGCACCAGATGTTCTGTCATAATGCATTTTTCTTGCTTGAAAAGTGTACTTTTGTGCGAAAAATTCTTGTTCTTAATGGCCCGAATCTGAACCTACTCGGTTTACGCGAACCTCTCGTATATGGCACACAAACATTAGACGGCCTGAACAAACAGCTGATCACAAAAGCACAAGCACACAATATAGCGCTTGAATGCCAACAACATCAGGCTGAATCCGCACTGATTGAAGCCATACATCAGGCTCATCATGACACCATCGATTTTATTATTTTAAACCCAGCAGCATTTACACATACAAGCATTGCGCTTCGCGATGCAATGTTAGCCGTGAACATTCCCTTTATTGAAGTGCATATCAGTAATCCTTTATCACGAGAATCGTTTCGTCATACGTCGTATTTTTCAGACATTGCACGCGGCGTTATCACAGGCCTTGGCACCTACGGCTACCTTTTAGCCCTGGATGCCATTATTCATGAATTGACACAGTGAGACTTATGAACCATGGACATTCGTAAAATTAAAAAGCTGATCGAGCTCCTAAACGAAACCGGCATTTCTGAAATTGAGATTAAAGAAGGCGAAGAGTCACTTCGTCTCACACGCCATCTCAATTCAAGCGCCCCTCAAAGCGCTCAGCATGTCATTGCACCCGTGCATCATGTTGCTGCACCCGTAGTCACAGCTGAGCCGAGCAAAGCACCGTCGGCTCCAAGCGGCCATCCTGTTTGCTCCCCTATGGTAGGAACGTTTTACAGCTCATCATCACCTGAAAGCGCCCCGTTTGCTACCATCGGGCAATCGGTTTCTGTCGGTGATACCTTATGCATTATCGAAGCCATGAAAATGTTTAACGAAATTGAAGCAGATCGTACCGGTGTTATCAAAGCCATTCAATTTACCAATGGCGAGCCCGTTGAATATGGCGATGTACTCTTCATCATCGAATAAAAAGGATTCGTCCCATGCTAAGTAAAATTGTAATCGCCAACCGCGGTGAAATTGCGCTACGCATTTTGCGTGCTTGTAAAGAACTCGGCATCCAAACTGTTGCCGTGCATTCCGATGTCGACAAAGACCTGCTTCACGTACGTCTCGCCGACGAAACCGTATGCATCGGCCCTGCAGCTTCACAAAAAAGCTACTTAAATATCCCGGCTATTATTTCTGCAGCTGAAATTACCGATGCAGTCGCCATTCATCCAGGCTATGGATTTTTATCTGAAAACGCTGACTTTGCGGAAATTGTTGAACAAAGTGGGTTTCGTTTTATTGGGCCACGTGCAGAAACGATTCGTATGATGGGCGATAAAGTATCTGCTATTCGCGCCATGAAAGAAGCGGGTGTGCCTTGCGTTCCAGGTTCAGATGGTCCTTTGACCGACGATGATGCACGTAATTTACAGCTCGGCCGCGATATTGGCTACCCCGTGATTATCAAAGCCGCGGGTGGTGGCGGTGGACGAGGCATGCGTGTGGTTCACAGTGAATCTAATCTGCTGAATGCCATTGCGCTCACACAAAGCGAAGCTAAAGCCGCGTTCAATAACCCTATCGTGTACATGGAAAAATTCTTAGAAAATCCTCGCCATATTGAATTTCAAGTATTGGGTGATGGCCGAGGTGACGCGATCCATTTAGGTGAGCGAGATTGCTCCATGCAACGTCGTCATCAAAAAGTTATTGAAGAAGCGCCAGCGCCTGGAATTACACCCGAAATACGTGACGAAATGGGTGCTTGTGTGGTGAACGCGTGTAAAAAAATTAATTACCGTGGTGCAGGTACGTTTGAGTTTTTATATGAAAACGGTGGTTTTTATTTCATAGAAATGAACACTCGTATTCAAGTAGAACACCCTGTCACAGAATTAATTACCGGCGTTGATCTTATTAAAGAGCAAATTAGAATAGCAAGCGATCTACCACTTGCTTATACGCAAGATGATATTCGTATCCAAGGTCATGCCGTCGAGTGTCGTATTAATGCTGAAGATTCAGTCACATTTATGCCATCCCCCGGAAAAGTTGAGCACTTACACCAACCCGGAGGACCTGGCATTCGTTTTGATTCGCACCTGTATAGCAGTTACACCGTGCCACCGCACTATGACTCCATGATAGGAAAACTCATCAGTTACGGCAAAACCCGTGAAGAAGCGTTTGCTCGTATGCGTGGTGCTTTGGATGAAATTATTATTGATGGTATAAACACGAATCTTGACTTACAACGACGCCTCCTCAACGACAAAGGGTTTATTGAAGGTCAAACAAATATCCATTACCTTGAGAAGTTGCTTAAAAATTAATCCATTAATTAATATAGGATCGGAATCATACGGTGTTTGAATTACATATTAAACCTTGCTCGTCCGAGGACGTTGACATCATCAGTGAGCGCCTTGAAGAACAAGGCGCTTTATCAGTAACTGTCGTGGACCAACATGACGATCCTATTCTTGAACCAGGCCCGGGCGAAACGCCACTTTGGCCTACCTCAATTATTCAAGCGCTTTTTTCCGATGCCATCGATGCAAAATCTGCCTGGGAAGCACTTTCGCCTGAGTATCCAAATCTTACGCATGCGTTACATGACCTTCCTGCGCAAGACTGGGTACGGACGTGCCTTAAAGACGTTCAACCTCAGTCATTTGGAGAGCGCTTATGGATTTGTCCATCATGGCACACCCCACCCGAGCCTGACGCGATTAATCTCATGTTAGACCCAGGCCTTGCCTTTGGTACAGGAACGCATCCAACCACCGCCCTTTGCCTCACCTGGCTCGCACAAGCCAACCTTGAAGCAAAAACCGTGATTGATTATGGATGTGGCTCCGGTATTTTAGCTCTTGCGGCCTTAAAACTAGGCGCACGCCATGTGGATGCCGTCGATCTGGATGAACAAGCTTTAATCGCAACGCAGAGTAACGCTGAAAAAAATCAAATTTCTGACGAAAAATTAACGCTTGCGCAACCCGAAAAGCTTACGCAACCTGTTGATATCTTGCTCGCGAATATTTTACTCGCTCCACTTTTATCACTCGAGCCTCGCTTTCAAACGCTATTAAACAATCATGGTGTGTTAGTGCTTTCTGGCGTACTTGCGACACAAGTCGAGCAGCTCATCCAAGCCTACACAGCACCCGACTGGATGCATCAAGATACACAGATTCAAGGTGAGTGGGCTTTAGTCATGTTCAAAAAACTCTAAAACCCTGTCACACAGGAGCTCAGGATATTTCTGGCGGCCGACTCACGAGGCCGCGAGTAATCCAAAACGAGAATAAAATTAAGAACAAAACCGTTCCGATCGCCATTGCTATACTTCTGATTTGTATAAATCGAGCCTTCGCATTAACGTCATTCACGACCGTAACCACATGCTGGTACCACAGGTTTTTCACCTGCGCCACAAGCCCTGTGATGTGTTGTATAGCCTCCGTACGAATGCTCTCGTCCAATGACTGACTGAGACGCGATGCTTCTGCTTGTGATGTAGTATTCTGATAACGCTTAATATTGGGGTAAGACGTATTGAGCCAACTCAAAAATATACTTTCGACCTCTTCTAACATCTTGTAAGCCAAGGGCAAAGAAATTAAACTTTGTTTAAGCGAGTAGATATTCGCTTTAAACTCGTCAGACGATTTAATAAATTGCTGCAAAAAAGGTATTTGTTCCGTGGTCGCAAAAGCCTGATCTGCATTCACCATATTCAGCATCGAGCGATGCAATTCGTAGAGATCTCTTGATACATTCCTAAAATCGAGAATAACGTTTTGAAGTGCTTTATTTTGATTCTGTAGTACCGTTAATAACGTAAGATTAACCATCATAAAAAACGTAATTATTATTGATAACAACAATAATTTTTTTCTTACCTTAACTTTCATCCTACGCTCCTTGCGATCATGATGGCTTAATGCTTATTTTAATATATACGTCTTTTAAACACTTTTCCAGCAGAAACTGGGGCCAGATCTGACCCCAGAAATTCAAAAAAACTTTACTTCAATAAACCCAACGCTTTCACAGCTTCACGCTCTGCACGCAACTCAGCAAGTGTTGCATCAAAAAGTGCTTGCGCATACGTATTAAAAGCTAAATCATGAACCACCCGAATCCCTTCTTCAGAATATAAACGTGCGTGCAAATCACCTGGCACTGCAACGCGTTCAAGCTTATGTGACTCACGGCGACATGGAAACGAGAACATCAAACCTTCGTCTACACCGTATTCACCTTGTGAACTTAAGACCATGGAAAACGATTCACCTTGAGGTGTATCCGTAATTAAGTTCTGAACGCCACGAATAATCGCATTTGCAGCAGATGCAGCAGAGGATGCACCACGCTCTTTCAAAATAGCCGCACCACGTTGTTGAATCACCGAAACAAACGTTTCTTTAAGCCAAACTTCATCGTTAATCACAGAAGCTGCTGGCAGTCCGTTAATTTTTGCTTGGTAAAAATTAGGGAACTGTGTAGCCGAGTGATTACCCCAAATGGTCATCTGGGACACGTCCGTAATATCCACATTCGCTTTTTTAGCCAACTGATTACGCGCACGTAATTCATCCAGCGTCGTCATCGCATAAAAGCGCTCAGCGGGTACATCTTTGGCATGATGTTTTGCAATCAACGCATTGGTATTGCATGGGTTACCCACAACAAAAACACGCACATCTTTATTCGCGTAATCATTGATAGCACGACCTTGCTCAATAAAAATTTCACCGTTAACTTGTAATAAATCCGCACGTTCCATCCCTTGCTTACGTGGAACAGAACCGACTAAAAATGCCCAGTTTACATCCGTCATCACTTCTTTCAGGCTTGATGTACATACAACATTTTTCAAACGAGGGAACGCACAATCTTCAAGCTCCATCGCGACCCCTTTGAGCGCAGGCAAGGCATGGGGCAATTCAAGTAAATGTAATTCAACATCTGTGTCATCACCAAACAACTGTCCTGAAGCGATTCGAAACAATAAAGCATAGCCTATTTGCCCAGCAGCACCGGTAATCGCAACTCTGACACGTTTATTCATGGGTTATATCCTCATAATTATGATCTTAAAAGATGATCTTAAACATCAATTTTGTGACCAAAATGATGGCATGATATCATGCGTATATCAAATCATTTGGCCAATCTTTTTTTATGCTTCCATTATCACTTTATATTCACATCCCTTGGTGCATTCAAAAGTGCCCTTACTGCGATTTTAATTCACATAAAAGCCCTGATGTATTACCGGAAATACGCTACGTTCAGACATTACTCAACGATCTGGATCATGATTTACGTCTTTTCCCAGCACGCCCCATTCACTCAATTTTTATCGGTGGTGGCACGCCAAGCCTACTTTCTGAACAAGCCTATGCTGTTCTTTTTGAAGGGCTTCATCAACGCTTAGACTTTGAACCTAACATCGAAATAACGCTTGAAGCAAACCCAGGTAGTGTAGAGCAAACCCGCTTTTCTGGTTATCGCAAACTCGGTATCAACCGCTTATCTATTGGAATACAAAGCTTTAATCCCCTGCATTTGAAAGCGCTTGGGCGCGTGCATGATGATAAAGAAGCGCATCGCGCCATCACGTCAGCCAGGGCGGCCGGATTTGATAATATAAATTTAGATCTCATGCATGGCCTGCCCAATCAATCCCTCGACGAGGGCCTTGCTGATATTAAAACCGCACTCAGCTACGCGCCCGAACATCTTTCATGGTATCAACTGACCCTGGAGCCCAACACCGTATTTTATAAAAAACCACCGATACTCCCGAACGATGATGCCTTGGCTGATTTAGAGCAAGCTGGTCATGGTTATTTAGCCGAGCATCAGTATAAAAAATATGAAATTTCTGCCTTTTGTTCACAAAACAAAGCTTCACAACATAATCTTAATTACTGGAAATTTGGTGATTATTACGGCATAGGTGCGGGCGCCCATGGAAAATTATCATCGCCTGATTTAACTCACATTCACCGCACACAAAAACCACGTCAACCGAAAGATTACATGAATCCTAATAAAGCATTTATCTCATCCAATAAAATCGTGACAGCAGCTGATCTTATCTTTGAGTTTATGCTGAATACGACCCGGCTCGAGCAAGCGATACCCTACACTCTTTTTACCGAGCGCACAGGCCTTGCTCTAACAGCCATTATGCCTTTACTCAAACACGCTGAAACCAAAGATTTTTTAATTTTAGAGCACGACCATTGGCGTATTACGCCGTTTGGTCGACGTTTTACCAATGATCTACAAAGCTTGTTCTTGCCATAAAAGCACATGACGCTCATACTACGGGCTTATTTTTATTTTAATTTTATATATTGAGAAATTTATGCTGACACTTATTCTACTTCTCGTTTGCCTTACCGTGGGCTATGTGCTCGGTTCTTTATGCTCAGCGGTGATTGTTTGCCAACTGTTCAACCTCGCCGATCCACGTGCTTCAGGCTCAAATAATCCGGGAGCCACCAACGTACTTCGTATTGCCGGAAAAAAATACGCGGCGATGGTTTTATTCGGTGATTTCTTAAAAGGACTTTTAGCTGTTTGGCTCGCGAGCATCATGCATTTTGGTCCTTTTATCCAAGGCCTTGTCGGCCTTGCTGCCGTACTTGGGCATGTTTACCCTGTGTTTTTTGAATTTAAAGGTGGGAAAGGTGTGGCTACAACGCTGGGTGTTTTATGTGGCTTTCAACCCATGCTTGGCCTAATCGTCGTTATCGTATGGATGCTGGTTGCCTATTTTAGTCGTTACGCGTCTTTGGCATCCATGGTTGCTGTCTCCATCGCCCCATTCCTACAGTTCCATGGAAAAAGCGCGTTCATTCCGTTGCTTATCATCGCGCTTATCGTGTTATATCAGCACCGTAATAATATTACGCGTCTGCGTGAAGGCCGGGAACCTAAAATAAAATAGCTGAGCTTAGGCCTCATCCATCAAAGGCCAACGAGCACGCACCTGAACCGAAGAATCAAGATCAGGCGGTGAACCCTCTAAAAGATGCAAACAGCCCGCGTAGGCAATCATAGCACCGTTATCCGTGCAATATTCAGGTCTTGGAAAGTAAACTTTACCGCCACGAGCATCCATCGCCTCGTTCAGCGCAGCGCGCAATGCACGATTAGCACCCACACCCCCAGCAACAACCAAACGTTGACCACCGGTATGCTCAAGTGCCCGCATACATTTAGTCACCAGTGTCTCAATCACAGCATCCTGAAATGCTTTAGCAATGGCTACACGACTCGATTCATCTTGCGTGCTACGACGCCAAGCCATCATAGCATGGGTTTTTAAACCACTAAAACTAAAATCAAACCCCGGGCGATTCAACATCGGTCTTGGAAACGGCGGCATCTCTGCGCACGTTTGTTCATCTGCCGCATCTGCAAGGCCTGCAAGCAGTGGCCCGCCAGGATAAGGCATGCCCATGAGCTTCGCCGTTTTATCAAACGCCTCACCCACCGCATCATCCAAACTCTCGCCCAGCAATTCATACGTACCTAAACGACGCGCTTCGATTAATTGCGTATGCCCACCCGATACGAGTAAAGCAGTGAAAGGAAACTCTAATTCTGGCGAATCTAATTTTGCAGCCAAAATATGAGCTTCAAGATGATGTACAGCAATTGCTGGAATATTTAAAGCAAAACTTAAGCTTTTTGCAAACGACGCACCGACCAACAAGGCGCCCACTAACCCAGGGCCTGCTGTGTACGCAATCGCATCAATATCGGTTTTATCAAGTGCTGCTTGAGACAACACCTCATCCACCAAATGCACAATATGTTGGACATGATTACGCGAAGCAAGTTCGGGGACAACCCCACCAAACTCACGATGGATAACCACTTGGGAATGTAACGCTTGCGCTAACAAGCCTTCCTCCGATGAATACAGAGCAACCCCTGTTTCATCGCAAGAAGATTCAATACCTAAAACTCGTAACACAGATGCTTCCTATAAATATACCTAAGAGAACTCTAGGGTCTAGGCGATGAATTGCCTGGATGATTCTCCATTGTATCATTGATCAACGCTCCAAAGTCAGCCGACGCTACAAGCCTCGCGAGATCAGCCTGCTCAAGTTTCTGTCCATTTTTCACAAAAACATCCTGAGTATTGTCGTAAACAAACCCATCGTTTCTCACTAAAAACATCATCGCTGCTCGATTAGCCTCATCCGCTTCTTTGAAGAAATTTGGAGGAACTTTTTTGCCTGATGCAGCTATATCTTGTTGGACATCCGGATCATGTTCAAACGACTTGAAAACAAGAGCGCCATCAGGAGTAACGGTAACCATATCAATCGGTTTCTTTGTCAAAACAGCGGCAAGCTCCCGATGCTCGGCAACTCTAAATGCACTCGCTACCACACCCACGGCTAAATCACGTAGCTTTGAAGTTATCAAATCCTTCAGGGGACCTCCTAACAAAGCATATGTATCAGCATTGATGGACTTACTCCAAGCCTGCATAAGGCCAGCAATTTCCATCATGGCTGCCACGAAATTATCATAAGCTTTCAAGCTACTTTTCTTGTATTCACCATATACGGCTTTAAATTTTTCGGCATATTTCGCGCTTTTACTGCTTCGTTTCTGCTTGGTCGTCTCAAGCGTTTCTTCACGCTTTGCATCTCTTGCAGCTTTTTGTGCTGCATTTGCATCCACCAAGTCATTATGTTCTTTATTTTTTTTCGCTGAATCAGCAAATTTCTTCAACTTATCATACTCTTCTGCCATACCCATTATTGCGGGGTTTCTTGGACTTGGCATAACGCCTCCTTATTTAAAAGTTTAAAATAAAAACCTGTTGACTTATTATAACACAAAGCCGAAGGGGCTGCATCCCAATCACTCAAAACATACTGCTTATATATTTTACCCTTGTATTCATGCGATGTCAGGCCAGGTCTGTGTGTGTGGCCATGCACCATGGTGTTGATTTGATGTTGATTAAGATGACTGATTAACGCTCCTGGCACCACATCCATGATCTCAGGCTGTTTTCGTGGATTATCCTCGCTGTGTGCACGCACACCGGCCACGATGCGCGTACGAACACGCTTAGGAATCATTAAAAATAGTTTAGGAAACCAGCGATTACGTGTTAAACGCCTAAACCACTGATGTGCTTTATCTTGGGTGCAGTAGCGATCGCCATGCGTCAACATCACGCGCTGCCCGCCAAGCTCAATGCAAGCCGGTTCATCGAGTAATATCGTTGATGCACGTGCGGCAAACGCAGAACCTAATAAAAAATCACGGTTACCTCGCATCAAATACACGGCTACACCTTGAGCTTTGAGTTTGGCTAATTGATCGGCCACCGCATCACTCCAAGCATTCGATGTATCATCCCCAGCCCAGGCATGAAAAAAATCACCCAAGATATACAAGGCGCGCGTTCGAGGGGTGACCCATGCTAAAAAATCATCAAAACGCTTCGAAATTTCAGGAATATTCGGATCCAAATGCAAATCCGAGATAAAAACAGCCTCGTTCATAAACACTCAATTTCAATACGATCACGCTTCAAAAATATTTGACTGGGCTTGGTTGATGGCTCAATCGTTTCAGGCAACCTGTATACACCCGCTATCGCCACTAACTCCGGATCAAACGCATGACAAAAAATACGTGCGTTTTCGTTACCCGAAATACCGGCGAGTGCGCGACCCCGTAATGTACCGTACACATGAATATTACCTTCTGCGAGCAATTCTGAACCCGGGCTCACGGACGCTGTAATAATAAGATCGCCCGTACTCACCACCTGCTGCCCCGAACGTACCGGCGTGGTGACAAGCTTGGTTGCCGACGTCGCGACCGGTTTGGCATCATGTTGAGCTTGAACAAGGTTTTCTTTTACTTTTTTATCGTGTGATGCTGAAGCACGTAGCGTAGCTAAGCCTTGCTCGGCTGCACGTGTATGTAATAATTCACTGCCACCCTGAACCGCAACCGGCAATAAACCGTGTTTACGAATGCAGGTGTTTAAAGCAACGAGATCCATATCCGCTTCTTTGACCATCGATAAATCTAAAACAACCGGTGCTGATTCAAATAATCTAGGTGCTTTAGTAACCAAATCTTTCAGTTGTTCATCAATTGATGCCGGCGATGTATCCAGTACCTGAAGCACGGTGAGCGTGTATATGCGGCCTTTTAACGTAAATGCCTTTAATTTCAACAAATTATCTGTCATAACACCAATATCCATCAGCCTATTTTTTGTTTATACTAGCACGCACGAATTCCTAACAAAAGGTCAACAACGTGGATAAATTGTGGCTGAAGCAATACCCTGATGGCGTTCCAGCAACCATCGATACCCAGACCTATACATCACTGGTCGACCTCATTGGAACGGCTTGCCGTAAATACCAACATCACACCGCGTACATCAGCTTCGGCTATAAGCTCAGTTATGCCGAGCTTGATGTATTAAGCCGCGATTTTTCAGCGTATCTGCAAAGCCTAGGCCTGACGCAAGGCGCACGCATCGCCATCATGTTACCCAACGTTTTGCAATATCCTATCGCACTCTTTGCGATTTTGCGTGCCGGCTATGTCGCGGTCAACACCAACCCACTGTACACCGAAGGTGAAGTAAGCCATCAAATGAACGATGCACGCGCTGAAGCCATCATTGTCCTTGCCAATTTTGCGCACACCGTTGAAAAAGCACGCCCCAACATCCCCACACTTAAGCATGTCATTGTGACGGAAGTGGGTGATGCTTTATCATGCGTCAAACGTTTTGCGGTCAATTCCATTATTAAATACGTTCACAAACAAGTACCGGCATACCATCTTCCGAATGCCATGACATTTCGCAAGGCCCTGCGTCAAGGCAAAAAAAAGCCGTTTAATCCGATCCAACTTAAACATGAAAACATTGCGTTTCTTCAGTATACCGGCGGTACCACGGGGATATCTAAAGGTGCCGTATTAACGCACGGCAACATGCTCTCCAATGTTCTACAAGCATCGGCTTGGGTAGCACCGCTTGTCATCAATCAAGACGATATTATTGTGACGGCATTACCGCTTTATCATATCTTTTCGCTCACGGCGAACTGCCTCACGTTTTTAAAAGCCGGGGCGACGAATATTTTAATCACCAACCCGCGTGACCTTCCACGCTTTATTCAAAGCATTAAATCCAGCGGCTTTACAGCTATCACCGGTGTGAATACGTTATTTAATGCGCTACTGAATCATCCAAAATTTGGTGATATTGATTTTTCAAAATTAAGATTTGTACTTTCCGGTGGTATGGCACTCCAAAAAAGCGTTGCTGAACAATGGCATGCCAAAACAAACACACATATTATTGAAGCATATGGCCTAACCGAAACAAGCCCTGCCGTCACCATGAATCCACTGGATTTAAAACACTACAACGGTAGCATTGGCTTACCGTTACCTTCAACCGAAATATCTATTCGAGACGACAACGGTCACGAACTGGCACAAGGCGAATCCGGTGAGTTATGCGTGAAAGGCCCACAAGTCATGCCGGGTTACTGGCAACGTGCCGACGATTCAAACGTGGTTTTTTGGCCTGACGGTTATTTACGCACCGGAGATATTGCCAAAATTGATACGCAAGGCTTTGTGTATTTGGTCGATCGTAAAAAAGACATGATCTTAGTCTCGGGTTTTAACGTCTACCCTAACGAAGTCGAGCAAATCATCGGCTTAATGCCGGGCGTACTCGAGGTCGGTGTGGTCGGTATTAACGAAGCATCCGGCGAAGTCGTGAAAGCATGCATTGTTAAAAAAGACCCCGAATTAACCAAGGCCGATGTGATCACGCATTGCCGCAAGCATTTAACCGCGTATAAAATACCTAAACGCGTTGAATTTTTTGATGATTTACCTAAAAGCAATGTTGGGAAAATTTTAAGAAGATCGCTAAAATAATCAAACCGTCAATACGTATACGGCTAGGGCTTAGGGCCTTAGCCCTAAGCCGCCGGACCCAACCGAGCATCCTCTTCTATACGCTGAGTTGCATCAAATACATTCAGACCAAATATTGCTTTGAAAAAATCAATAACTTTTTGAAGCAAGCTACGTTGATCAAAACAGTGAGCAATACGGCTATCCTGGCAATCAATAACTACGTCCAAAATATCAACTTGAATTTGATGTTTACCATCCAGTGACACTTTAAAAAGCAATTCAGAGCGAATAAGATAAGCGTCATCTTCAGCAGTAATTGGGTTTTCTGGATCAGCTAACAAGCGAAATGTTTTGCACACCTGTGTTTGATGAATATAGAGTGATTCATTGTTAAGTGTTATACGTGTTGTTCTATCACCCATCGTAAGATTACCTCCAGCGAGCTCCGCTTGGTCATTCATGACGCTGGGTAATATGCATAAAAGTCCACTTTGATGTAATCGTGTTTTACATACATTGAGCATGGCATGATGCACTTCTGTTTGCTCATTCAATGGGTTAAGTAAATCATCAAACATTGGATAAAGAATGTCTTGTTGCTCTTTATCAGACAGATTTGATATAAACGGAATCGGCTTACTATTTATAAATACATCTTCCCGAGCAAGATCTTTAAGTACACCGTCTTCGCTGCGTGTTTTTTCACGACTACGGAACTTAATTTGCTCTTTATAGTCATTCAACCCTTGGTCTTTCACATGAAACTGCCAAAATGAGTAGGGTGAAACAGGCATAAGAGGCTCCAATCAATCACATAGAATGGTTGAAATTATACCACTTAGGCTTTTTTATATCAATGCCAATTCCTTTCTTTTTAAGAAGTCCATCACAAAAATAAACCAAAAAGTTGCTTATTATAATAACATGTGTAAGATCACGATGATTCTGTTTAAGGAGAAGTACCTATGAAAAGAACAACTCGTGCATGCATTACCGCCGCTTTAGGACTCGCCTCAGCCATGGCTTTTGCCGTTCCGCCAAGACAATTGATCACACATAACACAAGCGATCTGGATTCCAACGCCTATGTTGCGGGAACCATTCCATCACAACATTCAACCAAAGCGCATAGCGATGGGAAAGTCCTCTGGGCCTCTGTTCGTATGGCTTGTTACGGTCATGTGGTCAATGGAAAATGTCCGGCCCTGATTAAAGTAGGTGCTAACACAGACCATCCTATCGAACTCGGTATGGTATACATGGATTTAACCACAGGTGCCATCACACCGTCTGAATTACACAGTAACGGCTACGCCATGATTGTGAATGGCCCTGCTGAAACAACGCTGTATCAAGAATAAAATATACTTAATCTTGTGGTGTCCACGCAACCTGGACACCCCCAAGTTGAGCCGAGTTTTTAGCCCATGCATCAATGCGATTATTTGACGTGGAACTAAACACTTGGGTTTTATGAAGCGGTGAGCGACCAAAGCCTTCAAGATACACATAACCCAAATCAACCCCTATCGATGGATAGGCCTGATAGTGCGTGCCTACGGCAACAGCCCAACGATTGGTATCAGGTAGACGTACGCTGCGCTCAGCATATACCGTCGGTGTTTCATCTGTTCCAACACCTGCCCGTAATACCCAACGATCATTCACAGCATACGTGCTACCGAGCGCAAAACGCCAGGCATCACGATAATTATCATGTGAAACAACGGTTAAAGGCGATTGAACCCCCAATTCAGCTGAATAGCCTGCGACATTTTGAAGCTCGGTTTCTTTAAACGAACTCCAACCGGTGTATACCACTGAACCCAACACGGTCCATTGATTATTCACCTCATGATAGCCACTCAAGGTTATGATTCTAGGCAAGCGAATATCGTTCGTAATTAAACCCTGTGTTTCATAAACAGCAAGAGGATCCATGAGATCAAGATCAGCCAAACGCCCGGTTAAGGTACTGTCGCCTTCAAAACGATGTTGAACTTCAGATTGATAATTTAAGCCGATACGTGAGTGTTTATTATTAGAAAAAGCGAGTACACCGGCATGAAAACCAACCCCCATGGAATCACCTTGATTGTCGCTAGTTGAATCGAGCGTGGTTGGCTGAACCAAGCCCCCCATGGCTTGCAAGGCCTGCAAGGCTGCGGGAGAGCCCGCAACGGCATTGAACGTCACACGAGCAAACTCAATATCAAGACCTAAACCAACCGATAGATTATCGGTAAGATAAACACCCATTTGAGGCGCTAAATCCATCGTCACCAGATTTGTTAGTGTTCCTGAATAACGCACGGGGGAGGTTTTTCCCCAATCACTTCCTAAACCAAAAGGTACCACAACACTCAAACCAACGGTTGCGCGCTCACCCAGGGGATGTGCCATGTGTATTGCGGGTACAGTTGCTTTACGTGCGCCTCTCAAATTAGTAAACGATTGCTCATATGGCAACACATCGGTTGTATTATACGTACTCATACCGCTGATCATGGTTCGGGGAACAACACCCACCCCACTGACTAAAGCCTGATTTTTTTGAATCAGTACCAAACCTGCGGGATTATACCAACCGATGGATGCATCCGGTGCTTCTGCTGCAGATCCCGCCGCAAACACACTGAGCTCAGAAACACTGCCTTCCGTATACAGTGAAAAACCGCCGGCATAAGCACATGTGCCGGCCGTGAAAGACAACGCTATCAGACATACTGCGTGTTTTATTATTCCGTGCACTTGCTTCATATTTGACTCCTGAGCAACGCGTTTACATTATTTTTACATAAAAAATAGGGCTCATTATCATACAAGAAGCCTTGCCAAATGCAACCTCCTGATAAAACACTTTTTTGTGCTACACTTGAGTTTGATTTTCAAGGACATTCTTACAAGGCATGCGTGATGCAACAGTTGATAATAAAGTTTGGTGGAACAAGCGTCTCCTCACGAGAAACGTGGGAAAAAATTCAAACCATCGCAGAAAACCATATACAACAACAGGTTCAGCCGGTGATTGTATGCTCAGCCCTATCCCAAGCATCCAATCAACTTGAGCAGATGACCAACGACGCCTTGCTCAATAAACATCATCACGCGCACAATGCCTTAACCCAAGCCTACACCCAACTCGCTCACGAACTGGACGTTGATATCACACCGATTGAAGCTGACATGCATCAATTGAACCAATGGCTTACGGGTATATCATTACTCGGCGAGGCACCTGCTAAAACACGCGCCCAAATTTTAAGTTTAGGCGAGCTGATGATAACACGTCTCGGACACGCTTTTTTAAATCAACAAGGCTTAAACTGCTTCTGGTTTGATGCCCGTGAAGCATTGATATCAACCTCACTATCCCATCAATCAGAACATGATGACGCAAATTATCTAAGCGCATTTTGCCAAGAAAAATCGAATCCTCGTCTTGCCAAGAAACTCGCGGACACAGGGGCGTCAGTGATTATTACTCAGGGGTTTATTGCCTCGAATAAAGCCGGTGAAACCGTGTTATTAGGCCGCGGAGGTTCCGACACCTCAGCAGCGCTCTTTGCTGCAAATTTAGACGCACGCGCATGTGAAATTTGGACGGATGTTCCAGGTATTTATACCGCCAACCCCAATCAATTGCCCAACGCACGCTTGCTTAAGCAACTCAATTACAACGAAGCGCAAGAGATTGCCTCCATGGGCGCTAAAGTTTTGCACCCCCCCTGCATTCCACCGGTTCAACGTGCCAACATTCCCATGCGTGTTAAATACACGCGTATGCCAGAACATGCAGGCACCCTGATTACACATGAAAGTGACGCCGCAGCCCCGCCCATTAAGTCCATTCAGGTCAAACACAGCATCACGCTGATTTCGATCGATGCGCTGACCATGTGGCAACAGGTTGGATTTTTATCGCGTATTTTTGATGTGTTTAAACAGCACGGTTTTTCGGTTGATTTACTCTCGTCGTCTGAATTCAACGTCACACTATCACTCGATAATCATCACGTCCATCGCCCGCGAAAAGCACTCGAGGCGTTACTAAAAGACTTAAACCAACTGGGTCGCGCGCAAATCATTGAGCCGTGCAGTGCGGTAAGCTTGGTCGGGCACCACATCCGAACGGTTTTACCTCAGCTTGGGCCTGCTTTAGAAGTCTTTGAGAACAAGCAAATTTATCTCATGTCGCTTGCTTCAAACGATTTGAATTTAACGTTTGTGGTCGATGAATCGCAAGCCGATAAGCTATGTCAGCAACTGCATGTATTACTCATCGAAAATAATCCTCAGAGTTTTTATTATTCGAAAAGCTGGCAGGAGCAATTTGGAACACCGGCCGCACGCGTGATTCCATGGTGGGAAAACGCACAAGAACCGCTCTTACAACTCAGTAAAAAACATGCGCCAGCCTATGTGTATCACACCCCGACACTTCAAAATCAAGCTGAAAAATTACTGAGTTTAAAAACGATTGATCAATTATTTTATGCGATTAAAGCCAATCCAAACCCAGGTGTTTTAAAAGCCCTAGAAGCTAAAGCCATCGGATTTGAATGCGTATCGATTCAAGAGCTTCAGTATGTGCTTACATTATTTCCAAAAATTAATCCCAAGCGCCTATTATTCACGCCTAATTTTGCACCTAAATCAGAATATGAATATGCCGTATCGCTTGGCTGCCATATCACGATTGATAGCCTCTATCCATTAGAACACTGGCCAGAAATGCTCACGGGACACGATGTTTTATTACGCATTGATCCAGGTTGCGGTGCCGGGCATCATAAATATGTTTGCACCGGTGGTAACGAATCTAAATTCGGCATTCCAAAATCATCCATTAGCCAAGCCGCAGCACTGGTGAAAACGCATAATATTCGTGTGATGGGTCTGCACGCACATTCAGGTAGCGGCATTTTATCACCTGAACTGTGGCAACAGACCGCAGCGATGCTCATCGAAGAAGCGGAGCAATTTCCTGATGCGCATATTATTAACTTAGGCGGTGGCTTGGGCATTGTCGACAAACCCGGTCAACATCCGCTAGATATGGCAGCATTAGATGCTTCACTCCAAGCGATTAAATCACGTGAGCCTAAGTTTTCTTTTTGGCTTGAACCGGGACGGTTTTTTGTTGCCGAATGTGGCGTGATTTTAGCGCGTGTGACTCAATGTAAAACCAAAGAAAAAATTCGTTTTATTGGTATTGAAACCGGCATGAACTCACTGATTCGACCGATGCTATACGGTGCTTATCACGAAATTATTAATCTTTCGCGCCTCAGCGATGAAAAAACAGGCTTCGCACATATCGTAGGTCCTATTTGTGAATCAGCCGACACGCTTGGTTACGATCGCCTGTTACCCGAAACGCATGAAGGCGACGTGCTTTTAATCGCGAACACCGGCGCCTACGGGCATTGCATGGGATCGTCGTATAATATGCGGCCGCCGGCAGAAGAAGTGATGTTAGATGCATGTTAGACGATCAACAAGCACGCATACAAGCGATTGATCCGAGGCTATCCTCCGTTGTTCAAGCACCTGCGGGTTCTGGAAAAACGGAGATCCTAACCCAGCGCTTCTTAAGATTGCTCTGCACGGTTGATGCGCCTGAGCACGTGGTCGCACTCACCTTTACGCGGAAAGCCGCACACGAAATGCGCGAACGAATATTGCATGCGTTGCGACAAGCCCAAACAGGTATCAAGCCCGATTCACCGCATCAACAAACACGCTACCACGATGCCGAAATTGTTTTAGCACGTGACAAGATGCTCGACTGGCAATTACTCAATAATCCAGGGCGGCTACGCGTCACCACCCTTGATTCACTCTGTCAAAGCCTGGTGCAAGCCATGCCCTTACAAGAAAAGCACGTACCTTACGCCGATGTCACGGATACACCGTCCCGCCTCTATTCAGAAGCGGCACGCGCCTGCCTTACCTACGCACTTCATGCACCCGAATATCAAGAATCCATTCAAATACTGCTGGAACAACTGGATAACCGTGCCGAGCATTTGCTCACGTTATTCACTGAGCAACTAGCACGACGCGACCAATGGATTCGCCCTGTAATTCAGGCACGCTTTCAACATAAGGCCCACCTGGAAAAGGCACTGTATAGCATCGAGCAGCATGCACTGAACCAATTCAAACAAGCGCTGCCTCGCGATTGCGCGATGGATCTTTTTAGTTTAGCAACCGAAATTGCACGCCTCGAAAACAACCCGGACTCACCACGTTATGCACTCATTCATGACATCACGTTCGAAACACTCGATGCACAAACAACGGCGGCATTGGCCTCACTCTTGCTCACCTCACAAAATACCTTTAGAAAATCATGTGACCATCACGTCGGATTAAAACGCGGTGTATGCCCTGATGCGCAGTATCGTGCGTTAAAAGAAACCAGTAAAACCCTGCTGGAAATACTGGGGGACACCCCGGGATTTCTCGACGCGTTACTGCGTGTACGCACACTACCCTCGCCTTGTTATCCTGAAGAACAATGGGAGCCTTTGCAGGCACTGCTTAAATTGCTCCCTCTTTTAGCAAGCCATATGCAATTAATTTTTCAAGCACATCAAACCGTTGATTTTTCAGCGATTTCTCACCAAGCTCTGGACGCACTCGGCGAGGAAGACGCGCCCACCGATTTAGCTCTGCATCTGGATTACAGTATTCAGCATTTACTTATTGATGAATTTCAAGATACATCACTCCAGCAGTTTGAGCTTATCACGCGTTTGGTGCGTGGTTTTGAACCTGACGACGGGCGCACGCTATTTATTGTTGGCGACCCAATGCAATCGATTTATCGTTTTCGTGCAGCTGAAGTCGGACTATTTTTACGTGCCCAACGCGAAGGCATAGGTGCTGTGTACCTCATGCCACTGCAGCTAAGTTGTAATTTTCGCTCGAACAAAACGTTAGTCGATTGGTCCAATAATTTATTTACCCATATTTTTCCTGCTGATGATGATCTAGAATCCGGCGCTGTTTCGTTCCATCCAGCAACACCTACACAAGCCTTAGATCATCAAGAAACCGCGGTTCATGCCTTTGAGCACACGAGCGCTGATGACGAAGCCGAAGCCATTGCGCGTTTATGCAAGCAGTTATTCACGGACCATCCTGATGAAAATATCGCAATTTTAGTTCGTTCACGTCGTCAATTAGCGACCATTACTCGCGCTCTCGAATCACACCAAGTGGCCTATCAAGGCCTCGACACCGATTTAACCATCACGCGGCCTCATGTTCAAGATGTGTGGTCATTGACCCAAGCCTTACTTATGCCTGCCGATCGCCTTGCTTGGCTCTCGGTACTACGTAGCCCTTGGTGCGGCTTAACATTAAAAGATATACATCACATCGCGACGTATGACACAAAACAACCGGTTTTATACGCCTTATCACAAACCGATTGCATACAAAGCTTAAGCGCCCCAGGACAAGTACGCATATTGTTTGTTGTGAATGTATTAAAACATGCCCTAGATACACGTCATCAGCTCCCGCTGGCTACATGGCTCATGAATACCCTCACAGCCCTACATCTTGAGGCGATTTTAACGTCGGAAGAAGAGCAAGATTTAGAGCAATTATGGGAGAAGCTCGCACGATTTGAACAAGACGGTCAACTTGTCGATCGCGTGCTGTTCAAACAAGAGCTCAGTAAACTCTACACTAAGCAACTCGGCACAGCACGCCTGCAAATCATGACCATTCATAAGGCCAAAGGTCTCGAGTTTGATTCGGTCATATTACCCGGGCTAGGTAAGCGCGCACCTAACCCTGATAAGCCGTTGTTACGCTGGTTAACCCTACCCAGCGACGCGTCAGATAATGCAGAGGATTTAATTTTAATCTCGCCATTGCAAGCTGCGCACAACGAACGCTGTCCGTTATACGACTACCTCGGGCAACTAGACGCAGAAAAAACGGCCTATGAACAACAACGCTTGTTATACGTCGCGACAACGCGCGCTAAAGAACGTCTTTATTTGTTTGATTACACGAGCTCAGTCACAAAAAATACGTTTAGAGCCAGCCTCGAAACCCAGTGCTTCACGCCGATGCCATCTGAGCATGTGCATGAAGCTAAAGCTTCAGATGACCCTTTACGTTATTATCTTCCTGATACATTTTATCAGGCGCCAGCTTTACCGATCATACCCGAAGCCCTTGAACTGAACTCGGTACTCCCCGAGCTCACACCTGCACGTGCGCTAGGTACCATTGCACATCAATTATTAGAATGGATTTGTACCTACCATCCTGAAACACCTAGCGACGTGCCTTGGACGATTGCGACGCATGCATTACATGCTTTGGGCTTATCTACATCTGCTTTAAACGCACTTAACGAACAACTTAAGACACTGATTTCAAACATGTTTCATGACACGCGGGGCGCCTGGATTCTTAAAAAACATCAAGATGAACAGAACGAATATGCCTTATTAGTCCATGAAAACAATCGTGTAACCACCTGTATTATTGATCGTTTATTTTTTGAAAACGGCGTCTGCTGGGTTATTGATTTTAAAACAGGTCAAGACGAAACGGAACAACAAAAAGCCCATCAAAAGCAACTCAACACCTACGCATACCATATGGCTGAACACGTGAATATCCCCATCCGCTGTGGCGTTTATTATTTAACGCACAATCGGTGGATTGAATGGGCATGGGAATCAACCTCAAGATGCGCTATGATCACGGCCTTACCGTCCATCACTGAGTAATTGATATGAACACACCGCCACTGCAAGCCCACCAAACACAATTGCCAGGTAAAGGTTTACGCGGCGTAAAAAATATTATTGCCATTGCCTCAGGAAAAGGCGGTGTGGGTAAATCAACCGTTACGGTCAATCTAGCCGTAGCGTTATCAAAAACGGGCGCGCGCGTTGGGATTCTTGATGCCGATATCTATGGTCCCAGCATTCCACAGATGCTTGGTCAAAACACGCCTGTAGAAATTAACACAGACTCTCGTTACATTCCCGTACAAGCACACGGCATACAAGCCATGTCCATGGGTTATTTAACCGCAGACCGTGAGGCTCCACTGATGTGGCGCGGCCCCATGCTGGCTAAATCGTTGATTCAGATGCTTGATATCACCGCCTGGGATAATTTAGATTACTTACTGATTGATTTGCCGCCGGGCACGGGCGATATTCAACTAAGTCTGGTTCAAAAAATTCCACTAACGGCCGGCATCATCGTGACAACACCACAAACCGTTGCTACAGCTGACGCAGAAAAAGCCTTACTGATGTTTGAGCAAACCAATATTCATGTATTAGGCCTGGTTGAAAACATGGCTGAACATATTTGCTCTAACTGCGGTCATCACAGTGCCTTATTTGGAACAGGTGGCGCTGATACTCTCAGTAAAAAACATAACGCAACCTTACTGGGTCAACTCCCGCTTCATGCACAAATTCGTGAAAACAGTGATAGCGGACAACCCACCGCATTACAAGCAAACACGGAGCTTACACATGCTTTCCAAGCGCTTGCTTTAAACGTAGATACCGCAATTCGTAAACGTCCTTTAAATTATGCGGATAAATTCCCACCTATTGTAACCGAGTAAAATCTCAAGCAGCCTAGAATCATTGCATCACTTATTTTATGCTAATTTTGTGCTATAAATAGAGTAAGGATTTTTCACATTGGCTGCATCATGAAAAAATATGTTATCGCATTTCTTTTTCTCGCGTGTTTCACCCAATCAATTTTTGCACAAAATCAACCTATACGCGTTGCCATTCCCTCGTTTGCCCCGCCTTTTGTCATGCGAGACAGCCTTAATCAATATTATGGTTTCGACATCGCCACCATGGACTATATTTGCCGTGTAATCGACCGTCCTTGCGAATACCTACCCATGGACGCCGATGACTTAATACCTGCACTGCAAAAAAAACAAGCCGATATTGCGATAGGAGGCATCGTGATTACGTTTAGAAATGCCAGACGCGTACGTTTTTCTACGCCCTACATGGTCAGTAAAGCTCAGTTTATTACAACAAATCAAGCCCCGTTTACCTCGCCGTTTAAAATCAAACAATTGAGTGAAAAGCGCATAGGCGTACTCAATGGAAGTGCTTTTGCAGAGACGGTAACTAACATGAAGCTTTATCAACCTCGTGTGATTACATTTGAACGCGACGGGGATATTATCGAAGCTTTAAATGCTAATACGATAGATATCGCTTTACTGGGCCAGTTACAAGTCAACTATTGGCAAATACATTCCAATAACCGACTCAAACAAATTGGCCGACCGTTCCCTATCGGCCTTGGTTTTTCTATCGCCATGATGCCAGGCGATCTACCTTTCTGGCGTGCACTTAATAATGCTGTGATTCAGTATCAAGAAAGTAAAGATTACATCCGAAATTATAATCTATATTTCCCTGAAAGTTTTTAAGCTCGACAAAGCAAGACATAAGACGATATAATTCGCACTTTTTTTATACTCACATAAAATAGGTGCGTTCATGAACCATCGTGTAGGTTTTGTCAGCTTAGGATGTCCCAAAGCATTGGTCGACTCTGAACGTATCATTACACAGCTGCGTGCCCAAGGTTACGAGTTAGTCTCCACATATGATAATGCAGGTATTGTTGTGATTAATACCTGCGGGTTTATTGACTCAGCCGTTAAAGAATCGATGGATGCTATTCGTGAAGCCATGGCTGAAAATGGTCGTGTGATCGTCACAGGCTGTCTTGGAGCCAAAGCGGATCTCATTCGTGAAGCTTGCCCTGATGTTTTACACATCAGTGGCCCTCATGCTTACGAAGAGGTAGTCCGCGCCGTTCATCGACATCTTCCACCGCCTATCGACCCGTTCACGCAACTCGTACCGCCACAAGGCATTAAACTCACACCACGTCATTACGCCTATCTAAAAATTTCTGAAGGCTGTAATCATAAATGCACATTTTGTATCATTCCAAGCATGCGCGGAAAACTGCAAAGCTATCCTATGCAAAATGTTTTACAAGATGCTCTTCGGCTCAAAGAAGCCGGGGTACGAGAATTATTAGTGATCGCACAAGACACCAGTGCCTATGGCCTTGATACACGCTACAAACAAGTCACCTGGCAAAACAAACTACGCGAAACCCGTTTTTATGATTTATGTGAAGCCTTGAGCGAACTTGGTATTTGGGTGCGTCTGCATTACGTTTATCCGTATCCTCATGTAGATGATGTAATTCCACTGATGCGTGACGGCAACCTACTACCTTATTTAGATATTCCTTTACAGCACGCAAGCCCTCGTTTACTCAAAGCCATGCGACGCCCTGCAAATGCAGAGAACACGCTCGAACGCATTGAGAAATGGCGTTCTATTTGCCCTGATATCACCATTCGCTCGACGTTTATTGTCGGTTTTCCTGGCGAAACTGAAGAAGAATTCGAAAGCTTGTTAGATTTCTTAGAAGACGCGCAACTCGACCGCGTAGGCTGCTTTCAGTACTCTCCCGTGACCGGTGCACGTGCCAACGAACTCGCAGATCCCATTCCAGATGCCATTAAAGCTGAACGCTACGATCGCTTCATGCGCCTTCAAGCCGACATCAGTCGTGATAAATTACGTAATAAAATTGGCTCGACTCAAAAAGTCCTGATTGATGCTATCGACGACGATCGCGTGATTGCCCGTAGTACGGCCGATGCGCCCGAGATTGATGGCTTGGTATATCTTCCACGTGACAAAAAACTCATCATCGGAGAATTTGCAAATGCTTTCATAACCGACAGCGATGATTATGACTTATATGGTGAAATAAGATAAAAATACCCGCTTAAAAACACAAAAAAGATTTATTTATACGCATAATAAGCTACAATGAAACATAATGGTTTTATGAAAGGGTATATTATGCGTGATAGGAATGAAATAATTAAAAAGTTCAATACGATAACTGATCTGGACGCTCGCCTAAAATATTTACTCCAGCTCGACAATGAAACAAACGACTTAGCCTTCCTACCCGCTGTTTTAAAACGCTTGAAAGCAAGTGAACGCCTAACATACATACGGCATGAAGACTCTAGCGCCAAAGAATACGGCGACATAACCAATCCTAAACTTAAAAGTATCAATTATATTATTTATTGCGACCTCTATCTCGAACACTTGATGGCAAGCAAATATTCACAACCAAAATGTTCACCAGATTTAACCGTCCAGAAAATAGAGGTGATTGAAAACGCACGCAAAATATTAGTCAATCAAGAAGAAGATGATGATGAGGTGCCGCAATCATTTTATGAGCACTTACTTGATAATAAAACACTTTTAGAAACACGTCGAGACACACAGTTCACGTCTTTTCTTAAATCGGTGGGACTGATGTGGTTAGTTAACCTCGCGTACAGCTCATTTTTTGTAAAAACCGATGGCAAAGTTTTAATAGAAAAAATAGAGGCTATAGAAGAAGCAATAGACAAGAAGCCCAAGCCCTAGTAAAAAAGCTTATACCGATGCTGGCTTATCATCTTCAGACTCCTGCCACAGGGTAATAAACAGTACCATGATGATAGGCCCGACAAATAAACCTAATAAACCTAAGGTTTCGACACCACCTAATATACCAAATAAAACCGCTAAAAACGGCAACTGGATTGCCCCGCCGATGAGTACCGGTTTGACAAAGTGATCGGCAGTGAACATCACAAGCGTGCCCCATACGATGACAATAAGCGCCCCAAGCGCACCACCGTGAGCCCAAAGAATACCGGCAACAACCGCAAAAACAATGGGCACTAAGAACGGAATCATCGCGGATGCACCGGTTAAAAACCCAAGCAGCGTTGGACCAGGAGCACCCACCCAGGCGTAACAAAACCCCATAAGAATACCTACACCAACACCCACTAAAATCGTGCCGTTTACGGTGCTGCGAAGCGCTTTAGGCAGCTTATGTGCGTAATGATACCAACGACCACCAAGACAGTTACCACCGACTTGATTGATGGTTTTTATCATATGTTCACCATCCCGGAAAAAGAAGAAAAGAATCAGCAAGGTAAAACTGATTTGAAAACCACGATGAGCGACATTTAGACTAATACGTCTCACATAATGGCTAGCAGGTGTTAACGATCCATGAAGGTTCGTAATAAGATGTTTAATATGACCGGGCTCACTTAAATTTTTATCCCAATAGCTCACAACATCTTTTCCAAAAAAAGGAATGTTTTGAATAAAGTCAGGCACTTCACCACCATGCCGATTAAGAATTTGTAAATAATTTAAAAAAACCTGCAGCTCTTTGACTAAGACACTGATCAACCAACTCAGGGGAATAACAAAGAAAAGTGCGAGCACGGTAGTAAACAAAAATGCGGATACATTATGATAATTCCCAAATAATCGTCGCCACCGTCGATACATCGGGTAGGTTGCTATGGTAATAATCCCCGCCCAAACCAAAGAAGGAATAAAACGATGAATAATAAAAAGCGTAAAAAATAGCACACTTACGGTTAACGTAATGCTGATCCATTCTTTATGATTATTATTCATCCAGCCGCTCCGACAGGAAATAAATGACTGATAATTTGTAAAATAAAACAAGCAGGAACCGCGGCTAAAATATCATCCACCATAATCCCGAATCCACCACTCACCTGCTTATCAACCCAGCTTATAGGATAAGGCTTCCAAATATCAAAAATACGGAACAAAACAAAACCGACCAAGACCCAAATAAGATGTACAGGCACCAGGAACATGGTTAATAAGAATCCCACGATTTCATCCCATACAATACTCGAGTGATCATGCACACCCAAATCATGAGACACTTTGCCACAGATCCAAACACCCAGAGCAAACGCTATAAATGTTAGTACAAGGTAAAGTTGAGGCGGCAACAAAGCTAAAATAAAATATAACGGTAATGCGGCAAGTGTACCAAACGTTCCTGGCGCAAAGGGGGCCAGTCCACTCCCAAAACCCAAAGCCAAAAAGTAAGTTGGATCTCGCCATACTTTAGTGAACGAAACTCGCGCCATACGAACTCCTGTATCGTTTAAGGAAATGTTAAAAACAAATTATGACAACTTTGAATCGATCTCAATAGCCCGTGCTTGTCTTGCAACTTGATTCAAGACACCATTGACATATTTATGACCATCTTTTGCGCCGAATGTTTTTGCCAGGGTGACAGCTTCATCCAAAACAACACGATAAGGAACTTCCAAAGCCTCTAACAATTCAAACGTACCAAGACGTAAAATGGTTAACTCAATAGGATTAATACTTTCGATTCCTCGATCTAAAAAAGACACAAACGCTTGGTCTAACTGAGTCAGCTCTTTTGAAACGCCGTAAAATAATCGGCAAAAATAATCTAAATCGACGTTATCAGACACATGGATTGCCCGAAATTGTGCCTCAATTTCAGAAAGTTCATCATTGGAAATAAGGCGCTGATAGAGCGCTTGTACAGCAAGCTTTCGTGCACGACGCTTACCTTTAATGCTTTGTTTATCTTTATCTACTGTCACTTCAAGCCCCTAAATCATCACTCATTTTTTCAATGGCTTGACGAAAATCACTTACGTCTTTGAATCGTTTATAAACCGATGCAAAACGGACGTAAGCAACATGATCGAGCCCATATAAATGCTCCATCACCCAATCCCCTACCCGGCGCGAGTCAATTTCACGTTCACCTTGATGCCTAATTTTTTTCAAAATAGCAACAATCGCGTCTTCTAGTGCATCAGCACTCACCGGGCGTTTTTCTAGGGCACGTAACATCCCTGCGCGTAAATTTTTAACACAAAAGGCTTCACGTCGACCATCACGTTTAACAACCAACGGCATCACTAATTCAGGCGTCTCAAACGTTGTAAAACGTTCTTGGCAAACCATACATTGGCGACGTCGACGCACTTGCTCACCATCCGCAATTAAACGTGAATCAATAACCTTTGTTTCTTCTGCCTGACAAAATGGACAATACATCTTAAATATTACCTAATATTCTAAACATTGTAATTTAACCATAAACAGGAAATTCTCGACATAATGTAAGCACACGCTCACGTGTTTGCGTGATCGTTTCTTCATCATGAACATCATCTAAAATATCAGCCATCCAATGCGTCAGTTTTTCAACCTCGGCTTCACCAAACCCCCGTGTCGTCACAGCTGGCGTGCCTAAACGCAGTCCGCTTGTCACAAATGGCGAGCGTTTATCATTGGGCACGGAGTTTTTATTGACGGTTAAATTAGCACGGCCCAAGGCCTCTTCCGCTTCTTTACCCGTGATGGATTTATCCATCAGATTAACAAGCACTAAGTGATTATTCGTACCACCGGAGAGTATTGGATAACCCCGCTCCTGTAAAACACGGGCCATCACTTGAGCATTACGTAATACTTGAACTTGATAGTTTTTAAACGAAGGTTGCAATGCTTCTTCGAAAGCAACGGCTTTTGCAGCAATCACATGCATCAACGGACCACCTTGCGTACCAGGAAAGACAGCTGATTTAATTTTTTTCTCAAGCGCCTCGTTGGCTTTACCTAAAATAATACCGCCGCGAGGGCCTCGCAGTGTTTTATGCGTGGTACTCGTCACGACATCGGCATACGGCACGGGAGACGGGTACAAATCTGCCGCAACCAACCCTGCAACATGCGCCATATCGGCCATGAAATATGCACCAACTTTATCCGCTAACTCACGAAAACGTGCCCAATCGACCACTTGTGAATACGCTGAAAACCCTGCGATAATAAGTTTGGGGCGATATGCGAGCACTTGCTTTTCAAGTGCTTCATAATCAATCAGACCTGTTTGGTCGTCCACACCATACGAAGCCACTTCATATAATTTACCCGAAAAATTTACGGGTGAACCATGCGTTAAATGTCCACCATGCGGTAGCGCCATACCCAAAATTTTATCGCCGGGATTGAGCAATGCCATCATAGCGGCCGCGTTGGCTTGTGAACCGGAATGAGGTTGTACATTAACAAAATCAGCAGAAAATAATTTCTTAGCGCGTTCAATAGCCAAGTTTTCGACACGATCGACATGCTCGCACCCGCCATAATAACGTTTACCTGAGTAACCTTCAGCATACTTATTTGTGAGTTGGGACCCTTGAGCTTCGAGCACCCGAGGTGTTACATAATTCTCTGAAGCAATTAATTCAATATGATCTTCTTGTCGACAGCGCTCAGCATCCATCGCCTGCCACAGCGCATCATCAAACGTGGCTATCGTGTCAGTATAGTCAAACATTCGCAGTCCTTATCTCATCACAAATTTATTGCATCGCCCATCATATCATGGTGTTCAATTTAATCAACATGTTTTCTTAGGGCTCGTATTTAGCACACTTAAAAACCTCGTTTATATAATACAACTACCCCCCATATTAATTAAAATAAAATCATTTTGATGCCGTATCTTAAAATAGAAAGTTTTTTCTATATAAAAATTTACACTTGATTGTTGAAGCCATAACACGTAATTTTTAATACAGGGAGAAAAGTTGCTTAAGAGAGGTCATTGATGAAATTAGAAATGCGCTCAGAAAATGCTGTTCGAAAAACGGATGTTGACACCATACCTTCGAAAGCATCCCTGCGAGAGATGGTTGATTACGTTAATGCTCACTTCAATCTAAATATATCCTCCGTAGAAAAAAAAAATTTTCTTCTAGTTTAAATAAATTAACAAACCAATTTTCGGCAACACTGTTTTGGAAAATTGAAATACTTTGCTTTTTATACGACAAACTCGTTCAAATGTCGGAAGAAGCAGAGCAAGATGATGAGTTAAGAGAAATACTATTTAACCTCTTTTTTAGCGCCATAACCGGAGGTGACAAAGAGAGTTACGACAACCTGCTTATGCTGGATTTTATTTTCCACCATGGCACAACCTTAGATGATTACCTGCTCTTGTATCGGCGAGAAATTATCAGGCAGCAAGCCTTCCAGCACGCAAAAGATTTTGAAAAGTACGTGACCTACTTCAAAACAGCCATTTTACTTAAGACGAATATTGGCAAAAATATACCCTATGTATTACAAATCATAAAAGATGATCAAAAAATTCATGAAAAAAGTCTCATCGAAAGTGATTTAGGTGGGTATTACTCCCCTGCTCTATTCAGTAGTGAAGCCTTGGGAAGCAGCAGTGAACAAGACTTCTTTGTTGGACAGTTAATCAATAAAGGTGATTCCGTCAAAAGTGATTTAGGCGATCTCGGCTCCCCACCTCGTTTAAATCATAAAACTTCGCGCAACAGCGGTCTACAGGACTACTTTGTTGGACAAGTTATGACTCAAAAAGACTCCATACGACATGGTATTGAAGAGTATTACACGAACAGTGTGGGCGACACGCTTCAGTATTTGATTAAAGCCGAAAAAATAATCTATAACCGATTTATTCAAAAAGAAAAATTAAAACACCTTTCAACACATTTTTTAAGCCCACTCATTGATTTGGAACGCTCGCATAAAACTTCGATTTTTTATGACAAACATGATGCTCTAAAAGAGAAAATTCATTGGGATGACTATGCACGACGATTGCTGTTAAAGCTCATCACTGAAAATATTATTAGCATCAATGTACCCAGTGTATTACAATCAAACTGCAAAATGCTGCTCTTACACAAAGTAAGATATACCCACGAAGATACATGTGAAAAACAATACCTCGAACAGCTTAATACGTTTTTAGAAAAATTAGAATATTCGTTCGATAACGAAACGATTCGTTCTACTGAACTATCACTTTCTCTCGAAAAAACAAGTTTAGTTAAAGTACTTTGGTACATTTGTAAGAGCGACGAAAACTTAATACATCCGTTTATTGCGTACCTTTCAAACATCCATAGCTCAAGCCTCCTTGTCTTATTACAACAACCCACGAAAAACGACCATAACAACGCCTTAATGATTTCAATCATCAACGGAAATTTTGTCGCTTTTGAAGAAATATTAAAACAAATAAAAAAAATGAATCACGAAGATATTTATTCACTTTTAAGCCTCAAAAACAGCGAGGGTAATACGTGCTTAATGCTCGCTGCCAAAGCTCACCCGTCCTATGCAGATGCCTTGCTAAATATATGCGATAGGCTACCCATAACCAAGCGAACGATATTGCTTACGGACACCAATAAGCAAAAAAATAATGCGTTTATGCGAGCAATAAGTAATCCCGAGCAAACACTATCTACATTTTGTTCAGTGATTAAAAGCTTAGATCCCCATGATATAAGCAAGATACTTCTTCAAAAAGACCAAAATAATTTTACAACGCTCGGGCTATTAATAGAACACAAGTCTGAACGTCTTTCAGACATAACACCTCTTTTTGAGTATTTGGAAATAGCGAGTATTTTTCACATGTTATCTCATAATATATTGCCAAGAAAAGTTGAGTCCAAGAAGGCTGAGCCTAAACTTAAGAAAACGTGTCGTATATCCCGAGATAAAAAACTCGTGTTAAAACATCGTCGCGATAAAGAGCACGTTCCTAGTATCGACATAAACAAAAATGAAGAAAAAAACATCATTCAATATGCCCTAACACTACGCACAAAAATAACCAATGTTGGATGGCAAAATATTTACAACACGTTATTTGCTCTTTTAAATAAATTGCCTATCCAAACAAGATGTAATATTTTAGGTCGAAGGGAACAGGACCATTCAACAACACTTCACTTGGCTTTTTCACAAAACGCACGTATCGCCGACATGTTCATTCAATACATAACACAAAATTTACCATCCAAAAACACGCTTGAATTACTCACAAAAACTAATCTGTCAAAAGACAATGCTTTCTTTATATTGGCTAAACACCACCATGAATTACTCACATCACTTGTTTTATCTTTTTCTAATAAAGATCATATCGATGATGAATTCAATGATAAAAATGGTGATCATCAAACCTTACTCGCCGTTGCTATATGTGCCCAGAGCCAAGAAGAGCGGGAGCGACTTAAAAACTTAAAAACAGCAGATCCTAAAGCATACCATCTCACCCTCGCCTTTCAAGCCACGCGAATCATGGAGCTCGTCAAAGCCTTACAAGCAACATTATCAGAAAATCAGTTTAATAAGCTTTTACGCGACAAAGACCGTAATAACAAATCAATCTTAACGCATGCTCAAAACATGAACAACAGACCGCTTTTCATCGAAATGATTCAGCTGATCTTGGGGTTAAAAAACACAACACTTCGTAATCAGGTCATTAAGAAAATTTTTACGTTTAAATTGCCCTATAATAGGGAGAGCACGTGCAGCACGGTGACCACGTTTCTTACACGTTTAAATAATAGTAAAGATTTTGATGACTTACCCGCCTTAACACAAACATTAAATCCTCACGGCTGGCGCGCGCTTTCGTTATCCGTGAGTAATCATCCAGGAAAAATTATTGAGAACCTCACGCTTTATGCTGAAATTAAACAATCCAAATTAAATGCAGGAGAGGTAAGCTCTTGTTTTAGCCATTTCTGGAATTATGAACCACCGGAACAAAAAATCAGAACAGTAAGAACATTGATTGGTAAACTAAAAAAACAAGACGAACAATATGGGCTTAGTTCAAAAACATTAACGAAACTTATAAAAAAAATGAGCCCGCAAGAGCGAAGTATTTTAAATCACGGACGGTTAAACACTATAATGAATGCCTACGCCCGAGAAGAACAAAAACAAGCTCCTCGCAACCAATCCTCGTTACAAAACAATAGCTTTTGGCATGCTGATTCTAGTGCATCAAGACTGCTCAGCCCGGATACGACCAAAGCGACTGACCACCCATCGTACCTGCTTTGATCCTGAATTTTCTACCAGAAAATAACCGTTCATGGCGAGTTGGGCTGGGCTATGATCCACGACTAAGGTATCTTCACCCAAAAAGCCATGCCAGCTTAAATGTACATTCGGATAATGCCAACGCCATGTATGCAGTCGTTGTGCGCGGTCATCTTGGGCTGGATGTTTGAACTCAAGCACCATGCCTGACGACCAACCGTCTGCTGGAACACGTGGAAGTAACACCAACGTTTCGGCATGCAAAAACGCTTGGTTTCGAGCATACGCCAGTACACGCGCCACATCGTTCAATAAACGACGTTCCGCGTATTGTGTTTGCAATCCACGCCAGTGCGAAACACCTGCGGATAATAAAACGCTGACTATCGCTAACGTGACGAGAATTTCGACCCAGGTTAGGCCGGCGTATGGTTGTTTGAATCCTGCATTAGACACGAAGCAACTCGCCCAAGCGCATGATAAGCCTCTTTTTTATAATGTGGATTTTGAAGTAATTCAGAGGGATGATGCATGGCAATAACGAGCGTTTTATCACCCGCATCCATAACGATAGGCCCAAGCTTGCTTCCAAGAGCAATTATAACGCGAGGTTGTGTTTTTTGAACATGTTTTTTCAAATTACCAGCATCTAAATTATGAACCACATCAAGCCTATCTTCTGAGACACCAATACTTCGAAACATTGCGTCATATAATTTTTTTTGACGAACATCAGCCATCGGTTGACCCAACACAACCGTTATCAATCCAGATGATTCGGAAGATAAGTCAGCACGACGCATAACCCAGGGCTCAATGCCCATGGTTTGCAAATAATAGGTTTGTTTATGCGTTAGCATGATTCATATCTAAAGATGGCTCAGAGTTATTAGATGATGATACCACATTATCTGTAGACAACGGCGCTGGCTGAAACCAAGCATGTCGTGAGACAACTGGCTTTTTCACATCGATAATGTTTAAATCAAGCAGCATCAACTCGGCCAAGGCCCGAAGTTCCCCTGGTGCGCGCTCAGCCGGCATAGAATATTCATTCAGCGGGCATAAAACTATATGACGCTCATCACACCAACGCTCCAGAATTTTATATAATTTTTTCTCTGGATTGACCGCCTGCCCAACTAAATAATCAACGGTATAATGCTCGCAAAATAACATTTGTCCCCCTCGAGGTGCAAGTAATGTTAAAAAACGATCAACAAGAATGCCAGAAACATTTCGGAATCCTGTTGTAAAACTCGCATTCATTAAATAAAAATTAGCGCCTAATATACCCACAAAATCTTCGTAGGTATGATAATCCCCCGTATCGGCCCACACGATTCGAAAATACGGACTATTGTCTCTCAATCTAGGTGCAGCCTCATGATAATAGGTTCGAAAAGCAACTTCTCGCGTTTCTTGCGCTCTCAACATGGCTGTATCATGTAAATTTAAGGATGCAGTCACCAATAAATTTTCTTTTGACGCAAGCGCACTTAAGCTTTCTAAATACATGCGATTACAATGTGAGCCCGTTGTCATTGCAATATGCAATAAATATAACGCTTGCTTATCCGGTGATAACGCTTCAATTTTTAATAATAACAAACGTGCATAGCGATGCATCGTGGCTGCTTGCTCATGTGTAAAATCACGATAAGATGACTGCTGAAGTCTCTCAACAAAATAACGCATTTCTTGCTTCAAAAAAGTTATTTGACGCTTTACCAACTCTTCTTTTGATAATCCGGCCAGTTCTTGGCCATTAAATTTATCGTGCAGACACATTTCATTCAGCATATTGTTTTCAAATGCTTTATCTGTAAACTTAATCGCATTAAATAACGTTGTATATTTCTCATATTTTACCGTAGGCGCCCCTTCTAATAACCGATTCATAATATGATGGCTTGCATAAAAATGGTCAAACGTCACTTGAAGCTGTACATCATACCGTTGCTGTTGACGTGTTTTAAGCAAAGTATTAAATACTTGTGTTGCCTCTGCATCGTTTGCTTCAAACGATGGAACCTTGACCTGCTGAGATAAGTCCGTCATAGGAAACTGAGCTGTTGGACTATCGACCCCCCATATTTTACAGCGGATGTAATCGATTGCGGTAAACGACAGAAGACCTAAGGAGAGGCCCACACCCAACACACTCGTCACACCACAAACAGCAAGCAACGTGATTGCCACACCTAAATACATGTAAGGTGTTTTTAAAAAATTAGGCATATATCCATGTTGATTGAGTTGATCTAAAGCATACATTCCGAAAGAAACGAAAGCATACAAAGGATTACCTAAAAAAACACACGCCACGAGCGAAAGGCCATAGAACAATAAAAAAAATGTTTGAAGATGGAGACTTAGGAATAATGAAGATTTCATAAGCAATTGATGCTCATGAAGATCCCAAGGCAATGTTTGTATTTTATTCAACTCTCCCAAATTAACCAGCATTTGATTTTTTTGAGCAATCGATGCCGTATAAAAAAAAGCGCCTAAAACAAGTCCAGAACCCAATAAAACAAGTCCAAAATCAATCGCTGGAAATAAAAGCATCAAAGGAAATAATGAGATATTAGCTAGAGCATAAGTATTAATAAAGGACCATATTCGGTTTTTTGTTCCTCCATCCACAATTTCTTGATTGTACGCAGCTGCGTGCGATATAGAAAAAGCTTGAGAGCTTGCATTCAAGATAACCTGAAGTAATTGCAAAGAGAACATAACAACCAATAGACAAGATAAAAAGTTAAACGATCATACCATAGAGATTGATTTAAGAACAGATTGTTCTTCTATATTTCTTGGTAAGGATGCCGGTTGAAATAAAGCATACCGTGAAACAGTAGGCTTTTTCACATCAATAATTTTTAAATCAAGCAGCATGAATTCAGCCAAAGCCCGAAGTTCATTTGGATCAGATTTATATTTAATCAGCTGATCTTCATCCCATATATTTAGATTTTTTTGAACACACCAGTCCGCAAAAATAGGGTACAACTTTTCTTCTGGATTAACTGCCTGATCAACTAAAAAATCAACCGTATAATGCTCGCAAAATAAAAGCCATTGCAGGGTATGACCTGCTTGGGATGTCATGGTTAAAATCTTTTTATTAAAATTAGCATCATGTAGTTTTGCTTCTAAATTAGTTAAATCTACGAATTGGGTAAACATTGCTTCTTTTTCCATGCCTTTAACAAAGTAGGTATTGGGTTCTTTTGATATATAAATAGTATTCTTTTGGGCTTCTGTAAAATCACCATCTAACGACGACATGAGTGCCAAGTCATACTTCCCTTGTCCTCGACAAAAATATCCTACAGCTCGATCCCATAATACTTCTGACGCCTCTCTAAATCCCAAAGTAAAACTTACATTACGTAAATAAAAGTTAAGACCGAACCAGTACACGAAATCTTCGTACGTAAAGTAGTCTTCTATATCACTCCAAATAATTTTAAAATAAAAGTACTGATTGAGCACACGTACGGTATTATAATAATACGTTCTAAAAGCGGCCTCTCGAATATCTTGCGCAACGAGCATTGCTCGATTCCTCAAGGTCAGATCAGGTGAAAATAATATCTTTTTTTCAGCAGCAAAATCACTTAAATTTTGGGGGTATGAACGGTAGCAATGTGAACCGGTCGTCATCGCGATGGCCAGCAACAATTCGGCCCGCTCTCCAGGTGAGTACGCCTCCATCTTGGATAACAACAGCCGTGCGTACCCGTGCATATTTGCGGCTTGTAAATGTGAAAAGTCACGATGTGATGCTTGATCAAGACGCCCAACAAACACCTCCATTTCTTGCTTTAAATAAGTGATTTGACGTTCTATTAATTGTTCTTTTAATAATCCTTTTAAATCTTGACCGTTAAATTTTTCGTGCGCATACATTTGACACAAAATAAAATCTCGAATTTTTTCATCTTTAAAATCAATGTTATAGAATAATTCAAGATATCGTTTATAACCAAGTTTTGGAAAAACAAATGGAACATCCTTTAATATATCCTCTACAAGCTGATAACTTTCATAAAAATGATCAAACGTAACATGAAGTTTTCGATCGCCCCGTTTTTCTTCGTGGGCCTTGAGACGACATTCAAATGACTCTTTTGGATTATCATGGCGAGTATGACCTGCTTCTAATGTGATAGCTAAAATATATTTTTTAAAATTAATATCCGCCAGTTTTTCTGTTAAATGAGTTAAGTCGACTTCTTCAGTAAAGCATGCTTCTTTTTGCATTCCTTTTACAAAATAAGCTTTACGATTTTCAGATAAATAAACGACGTTATCTAATATTTTAATATTTTCGCCCTCTAAAGATGACATTAATGCAAAATCATATTCTTCAGATGCATTATTATTTGGAAACTGAACGGTTGGACTCGTTTGCCCCAACTTATTACATAGAACATGATCAATGACAGTAAATACGACCATCACCAACGAAAAACCAATACCTATATAACTTGTAACACCAAAAATAACGAGTAATAAAATAGAAATGCTCAAACAGAGGTAAGGCATTTCTAAAAAATCAGGCAGATATTCACGTTGATACAATTGATCAAGGCCATACATGGCTAAAGAAATACACGCATACCATGGAGAACCAAAAATAAAACAAGCCACAAGCGAAACAGCGTAAAGCGCAAACAAAGGATAAACAAGGTTGTCACTCAGAAATGGAACTATTTTTTTGATGTACTCATTATCATGGAGCCCCCAAGGAAGCTCTTTAACTTTCATATAACCATCATTGGATACAATATCTGAAATCATTTTTTTAAAATCAAAATCATGCAGATTTTCTTCTAAAGCTGTTAAATCTACCTCTTCGGTAAAAAATATTGCTTGATTCATGCCCTTTAAAAAATAGGCTTTAGGATGTGTAGACAAATACACGACACCATCTTTTGCTGAAGTAAGATCGCCATCTAACGATGACATTAATGCAAGATCATACCCCTCATTTTGAATGATCTGATTTTTATGAAGTACGGATGCCACATAAAAAAGAGTAGCCAAAGGCAAAGCAGTCGCACAATAAACCAACCACACATTTAGTGATAATAAATTAACCAAGGGAAAAAGGGTGATGTTTGCCAACCAAAGAACCGATCTAAATGACCATAGTTTATTTTTGGTTCCACTATCCACGGTTTCTTGCGTATAAGCTACATATTGTGAGACGGAATGCGCATCGGCACTCACATCAATCATACGTTGAATTGACTCAAATGAAGGCATGGAAATCAAAAAGAGGTAATATTGGCGCAACAATAACATAAAGAGCAAATAATAGCCACTATGTTATTTTAAATTTTATTTACTAATTGTCGAAGCCGCTCAGTTGGATTCATCGCGCGGGTAATCGAACGACCAATCACGCCATAATCACTGCCAAGCTCGGTTGCAAGCTCCGGCGTGACACAACGCACCTGGTCATGGGTTGCGTCGCCTTCAAGTCGAATTCCTGGTGTCACCGTTAAAAAATTTTGGCCACAAACAGCTTTAAGCTCAGGAACTTCCAGTGCTGAACACACCACACCATCTAAATTAGCCTGCTTAGCCAATTCCGCTAGATTTTTTACCTGCTGAAGCAACGGCTTATTGATACCTACCCCCGCTAAATCATCCGAGCCTAAGCTGGTCAGTACGGTCACCGCAATTAATAAAGGCCGGGTATCACCATATTCTTCCACGGCCTCGCGTGCTGCTTGCATCATTTTGATGCCACCGGCCGCATGAACATTAAGCATCCATACGCCTAAATCAGCAGCAGCTTTGCAAGCCGAAGCGACAGTATTTGAAATATCATGGTATTTCAGATCTAAAAATACGTTGAAATCTTTCGCAATTAAAGCACGTACAAACGACGGTCCAAAACGTGTAAACGATTCGTTGCCTACTTTGAGTGCACACCAGGTCGGATCCCAGGCATCGGCCCACCCAAGTGCTGTCGTTTCATCCATTCCATCCAATGCGATAATTAATTGCATACGTATTAATCTCCTTCCAAACCATGGATAGGCTTTGTTCGCCCCCATTGCTTACAGCTCGGGCATAGCCAGTGCAGAAGTGTGCCAGAAAAACCACAATGCTCACAGCGATATACAGGTTTATTTTCTAAAAATTTACTGGTAATACTATAAAGCATATCAAGTTTATCGCGAACCAGGCCGTGCGCCGATTCCAAATGCCATTGGATGAGTTGGTTTAAACCGCGAATCGATGGATAGCGACCTAACTGAACCGAGACAAAATCAATGGCCACATCCAAGCTTTTCTCATCACGTACATAATCCCCAATCGCAAAAATAATCGAAGCACGCGGATGATCACTTAAAACACTTTCTAAATAGCTGATGCATTCATCCATTGTATTGAGTTCAGCAGAAGCTTTTAGAAGTGGCTCAATAATTTCCGTCAAAAAATCAGGATCTTGTGCTGAAACACGCTTTAACGCACGCACCGCAGGTTTATAACGACCGTGCAACATTTCTAACTCGGCAAGCATTAAACTGGCACGAACGGATTGTTTATCAACAACCAAAGCCTGCTTTATCACGGTATACGCTTTATCGTGGGCACCCATCGTCATCGCTTGATGACCCATTTCACAGTAATAATGAGCCGCTTGAGCGTTCATGCTATGACCTGTTGATAGCTCAAGTTTTTTAAGCGTTTCCAGCGCTTTTTCCCACGATTTTTCTTGCTGATAAATCGCTAATAAACCTCGTAAACTATTAGCATCAGGGGTTCCACCCAGCTCAACAACTTCAATAAAAATACGTTCGGCACGATCAAAAACACCCGCGCTCATGTAATCTTGCGCCAAAGCCATTAACGCTTCTTTACGCTGGCTAACACTTAATTGGGGTCTTGCAATCAGGTTTTGATGAATACGAATGGCACGATCAACTTCGCCTCGACGACGAAACAAACTACCTAAAGCTAAATGCGTTTCAACAGTTTCACTGTCGACTTCAAGCAATTTAATAAAAATATCAACCGCTTTATCCGGTTGCTCATTGAGCAAATAATTCAAACCCATCACATATTCACGTGACAACTGATTATTTGACTCAGGATGTTTTATGGAATCATTTCGCCGTGCAAGCCACCAGCCAGAGCATGCTGCAGCGGGAAGTAACATAGGCCAAAAATTAATCATATAAAACGCTCTCTTTAATGCTGATCTTTGAGAGGAATCGCACGTAAATTTTTAATTTCTCGTTCCGTCAATTCAAGTTGGTGTTTAAGTTTACGATGCTGCGCCTTAAGAGACCAGTAACGCGTCAAGAAAACAAAAAATCCTAACATAACACCCAGTGTTAGTGTTGCAAGCATCAAAATTGATATGGGCATGGTATACATTTTGAAATATAGATTAAGTTGAACAGATCCAGCATTGAGCGCAGCAAAGGCGACTCCGAACAGCATGATCAAAAAATAAAAAATCATCATGATAAGGCGCATATTCCCTTCCTTTTTATAATAAAAAAGCGTAGTAAACTACGCTTTTTTATTGGATCAAATGCTTCTAACAGAACGAGCAATTAGTCGCTCTTTTTGCTATTGGCCATTTTCTCTTTCAACAAATCACCCAACGTTGTTGGAGCAACTTCTTGTGTTTTCGAGTATTTCTTAATTGCTTCAGCTTGTTCTGCAGCATCTTTCGCTTTAACAGACAATGTTATTGTACGCTTTTTACGATCAACATTGACAATTTTAGCTTCGAGCTCGTCACCCACTTTAACAACCGTAGAAGCATCTTCTACTTTATCATCAGACAAATCGCTTGCACGAATTGTTCCAAGCACGTCAGGAGCAAGCTCAACGGTTACCGCTTTCGCTTCAACTTCGGTTACTTTAACTTTAACAACACTTCCTTTGGAGAATTCGTCCGCATAACTTGTGAAATCATCGGTTTCAAGCTGTTTCAAACCAAGTGAAATGCGCTCACGCTCAGGATCAATCGCTAAAATTACTGCTTCAATTTCTTGACCTTTTTTGAATTCTTTAACAGCCTCTTCACCAGGAACTGTCCAAGAAATATCAGAGAGATGAACCAAACCATCAATTTCACCGTCTAAGCCAATGAAGATACCAAAATCGGTAATTGAGCGAATTTTCCCGCCGATTTTTTGACCTTTAACTTGGCCTTCAGCAAATGTTTGCCATGGGTTGTTTTTGCATTGCTTCATGCCTAATGAAATACGACGACGATCTTGGTCGATTTCAAGCACGATAACAGGAACAGCTTCACCAACCGATACAACTTTGCTTGGGTGAATATTTTTGTTCGTCCAGTCCATTTCAGACATGTGAACTAAACCTTCAACACCCTCTTCGATTTCAACAAAGCAACCATAATCTGTAATATTGGTTACTTTTCCGTCTAAGCGTGTGCCAACAGGATAACGATCAACTAAATCAACCCATGGATCATTACCTAATTGCTTCATACCCAAGGATACGCGATTACGTTCGCTGTCAAAGCTCAATACTTTAACTTTAATATCTTGAGCAACGCTTAAAACTTCGCTTGGATGTTTCACACGTTTCCATGAGATATCGGTAATATGTAACAAGCCATCTACGCCGCCTAAATCAACAAACGCACCGTAATCCGTCAAGTTTTTAACAACACCATCAAGCACTTGGCCATCATGCAATGAATCAAGCAATGCTTGTCTGTCAGCACTATTTTCTTCTTCAACCACAGCTCTGCGAGACACAACGATGTTGTTGCGCTTCAGATCCATTTTAATCACTTTAAATTCGAGTTCTTTACCTTCCAAATAAGAAGGATCTCGTACAGGTCGTACGTCAACAAGCGAACCTGGTAAGAAGGCACGAATAGAACCAATCTCAACGGTAAATCCGCCTTTAACTTTACCTGAAATCAAACCAATAACCGTTTCGTTATTATCGTATGATTTAGAAAGTTTTCTCCACGCTTCTTGGCGTTTTGCTTTTTCGCGAGAAAGCAGTGTTTCACCATGGCCATCTTCGAGGGAATCGAGTGCAACTTCGACTGAGTCACCAACGGCAACTTCAACTTTACCGTCTTTATCTTTAAATTCATCGATTGAGATCACGCCTTCGGATTTTAACAACGCATCCACTGTTACATAATCAGCATCAACCCCAATTACGGTTGCTGCAATAATCGCTCCAGGGTAAAACTGCGTACCCGCTACGCTCTCTTCAAATAATTGCTTAAAACTCTCAGTCATTTTATCAAACTCAATATATATCGTTACGGAAAGCGCTTAAATAGCCTGCTCTCCCCCGTCAATGCTTTTCTAAGTTTTTAAACTCAAAAAAACGCCAAAAAAAAATCCCTTCACTGCATCATAAAAACGAAATTAGACCTCGTTCTTGCGCAAGTAAAAGGAGCCGTTCAAACACATCTTCAACGCTGCAATAGGTCGTATCGACCGTTATCGCATCATTTGCAGCCATAAGCGGAGCATGCGCGCGATCCATATCTCTTGCATCACGTTTAGCCAATTCACCAACGACCTGCGCGAGATTAACACTTTTCCCACTCGTCTTCAACTGTAAATATCGTCGTTTGGCGCGTACTTCTGAACTGGCATCTAAATATATTTTTAAATCTGCCTTGGGAAAAACCACTGTTCCCATATCTCGACCATCCGTAACAAGCCCAGGCTTTTGTGCGAATGCGCGCTGTCGCTCAAGTAATGCTGCACGAACGTCTGGAATAGCCGCCAATTGAGACGCTCGTGCACCGCACGCTTCCGTCCGAAGCTCATCACCTACCCGCACACCATCCAAAAGAATACCATTTTGATCAAACTCAACCGGTAACACATAAGCTAATGCAACCACGTCATCTAATGCATCTAACGCTATCCCACGCTTCTCCGTAAGTAAACCCAGCGCACGGTATAAAACACCACTATCCAATACATGCCAACCCAAAGCCTCGGCTAAACGATGGCATAAAGTTCCTTTACCCGTACCACTTGGGCCATCAAGGGTTATTACAGGAACAACATCTTGCTTCTCACGCATGGTGAGCCTCCTCTATAAAACATTGAATTTTATTAGCGCAATTAATAAACGTAGGAAACGACGTTGATATGGCCTCGCTGTTCAGCACCGTCACCGCGGCATTCGCCACGGATCCCGCCACTAAAAATGCCATCGCAACACGATGGTCTGCATGGCTATCAACCACACCACCTTGGAGTTCACCGCCTTCAATTATAATACTATCAGCTGTTTCTAATATCTTAATACCTAATTGCTTGAGCCCCTCAGCCATCACTCCAATACGATCACTTTCTTTATGGCGCAGCTCTTCAATGCCCAAAACACGCGTTGTGCCAGAAGCCTTGGCTGCCGCAATAAATAAAATCGGAAACTCATCGATACTCAGAGAAACCATATTTTGGGGTATATCAATACCGTTTAAACATGCATAGCGCACGAGAATATCTGCAACCGGCTCTTCACCATACATACGCTTATTTTCGAGCGTGATATCTGCCCCCATGGCCTGTAATATTTGAATCACACCGATGCGTGTTGGATTGACCCCAACATCGCGCAGCATAATCTCAGAACCTGGGATTAAACTTGCCGCCACTATAAAAAACGCGGCCGACGACAAGTCACCCGGTATTTTAATCTTGATATTCTCGCGATCTTGAGATAAAAATGTACGTAACATGCGCTCGGTATGATCGCGTGTGATTTGAGGCTCTTCTACACGCGTATCCCCTTCAGCATAAAGCCCAGCTAACAAAATACATGATTTAACCTGAGCACTCGCGACCGGCATTATATAATCAATCGCCTGAAGTGTTTTTCCACCACGTATGAATAACGGCGCTCGACCGCCATCAGATGCGCGAATATCTGCGCCCATCTGTTGTAGTGGCGTGCAAATACGTGCCATGGGGCGCTTCCGCAAGCTTGCATCCCCTGTTAACTCACTATCAAATGTTTGACCCACTAAAAGCCCAGCGAGCAAGCGCATGCTCGTGCCTGAGTTCCCGCAGTCTAATATTTTTTTAGGCTTTTTTAATCCATAAAGACCTACGCCATGAATTTTTATGTTCCCATGAGTTAATTGCTCGATGCGCACGCCCATCGCTCGTAAAATATGAAGCGTCGCATGGCAATCATCGCTTTCTAGAAAATGCTCTATCAACGTGACACCTTCAGCAATCGCCCCCAAAATAAGCGCGCGATGCGAAATAGATTTATCACCAGGCACACGGAGTTCGCCCTGTATCTTAGTAACAGGATGGCTTACTAAATTCTGGGTTTGCATTAATTTATGCCTTTGGAAAAATCATCCATAAACTTAATCAAAGCATCCACCCCTTCCATAGGCATGGCATTGTATAGGCTTGCACGCATGCCGCCTTGAAGACGATGACCTTTTAGACCACGCAAGCCACACGCTTCAGCGGCTTCTAAAAAAGCAGCTTCATGTGCTTTATTCGCTAATAAAAAACACACGTTCATCCGTGAACGTGCATGCACATCCTCCACTATCGCTTGATAATAAGGTGACGCATCGATATAAGCATACAATTTAGCTGCTTTTGCATGATTTATATCCTGCAGTGCGCACACACCGCCTTGGGATTTAATCCATTCAAACATCTTAGCCGCCATGTAGCATTGAAATACAGGTGGCGTTGCATACAGCGAATGATGTTTGGCGTGTACGCGGTAATCCAACATCGTTGGCACAGTATATTTAGGTTGAATATCTAACAAATCATCGCGAACAATTACAATTGTAAGGCCCGCTGGACCAATGTTTTTTTGAGCACCCGCAAAGATTAAGCCAAAGCGACGCACATCAATCACTTCACTGAGTAAACACGAGGTCATGTCGGCCACCAAAGGAATAGCACCCGTATCTGGAATATCTGAAAACCGCACGCCCTCTATCGTCTCATTGGGCGTATAATACGTATAAGCTGTCTTAGGCTGGCTTACTTCGCCAGGCTCTATCGCATAAGCCGGCCCAAAACGCTTCGCCTCGTCAAAAGCCATAGACGACCACACGCCTGAAATCATATAGCCGGCCTTATCAGCAGATGCTGATAATAGATTTTGGGGTATCATCGAGAACTGCGTACGAGCCGCGCCACCTAGAAATAGCACATGATAATTGTGAGGGATGTCTAAAAGCTCACGCAAATTGCTTTCGGCTTGTTTTAATAAAGCAACAAACGGCTCCGAGCGGTGACCCACTTCCAGTATAGACAACCCCGTATGATTCCAATCTAAAAGCGCGGATTGCGCCTCTCGTAAGATAGGCTCAGGCAGGGCTGCAGGCCCTGCACCAAAATAATAACCTTGTCGCCTCATACGGCCCATACTGCTCATACGGCTTATGACTCAGCTACGTGCTCAACGACTGCCGCATCATCACCATCATCACCCTCATCCAGTTCGCCTTCAAGCTCATCATCTTGAACATCAAGAATACGTTGCATGCCGACCACTTGCTCTTCTCCTGTCAAATTCATAAGCCGCACACCTTGTGTGTTACGCCCAATCACAGAAATTTCGCTCATGCGTACACGCACCAAGGTACCTCGATCGGTAATCAACATGGCTTCATCGGCATCATTGACTTGCAAGGCGCGAACCACACGACCATTACGTTCGTTGACTTGGATAGAAATCACCCCTTGGCCACCACGACCGGTCACACGATATTCATCAACGGCGGTACGTTTTCCGTACCCAAATTCTGTTGCGGTTAAAATACTACCTTCTTCTTCGGCCACCACCAGCGATATCACGCGCTGTTCTTCTGCTAACCGAATACCACGCACACCGCGTGCAGTACGCCCCATCGGACGAATTAAGTTCTCTTCAAACCGAATTACTTTTCCGGCATCGGAAAACAACATGATATGTTTTTCACCGTCGGTAATATCAACGCCGATGAGTTGATCGCCATCAAACAAATCAACCGCAATAATTCCGTTACTACGTGGTCGACTAAACGCCTCAAGAGGAACTTTTTTAACCGTACCGCGCTGCGTGGCCATGAAGACAAAATAACCAGGCTCATATTCCCGAACAGGCAACATTGCATGAATCGCTTCACCCTCAGCTAACGGTAAAATATTCACTATCGGTTTACCGCGTGAAGTACGACTTGCAAGTGGCAATTGATAGGATTTGACCCAATACAATTTACCGTGATTTGAGAAGCATAATAACGTGTCGTGTGTGCTTGCAATCACCAAGCGTTCAACAAAATCTTCTTCTTTCACTTGCGTAGCAGCTTTTCCTTTACCACCTCTTCGTTGTGCTTGATACATCGAAAGTGGTTGGTATTTCACATAACCTTGATGTGACAACGTCACGACCACTTGTTCTTCGGTAATTAAATCTTCAATCGTCAAATCCGATTGTGAAGCCATAATCTCCGTACGACGCTCACTACCAAACTGCTCTTTCATCTCGATCAGTTCTTCACGAATGACTTCCATTAAACGCCCAGGCGAGTTTAAAATTTCGAGCAAGGCTTGAATAATATCTAATAACTGATCAAATTCATTAAGTAATTTATCTTGTTCAAGTGCTGTCAAACGATGCAGGCGTAATTCTAAAATCGCTTGTGCTTGATCCGGCGAAAGAAAATAACCCGCCTCTGAAAAACCAAGACCTTCAGGTAAATTCTCAGGACGACATGCGTCCCCCCCAACCCGTGTTAGCATCGCTTTCACAGAACCGGGTTCCCAAGCGCGCTCGGTCAACCCAATTTTAGCTTCACCCGGTGTAGGAGATGCCTTAATCAATGTGATCATTTCATCAATATTCGCCAAAGCAACGGCTAAACCTTCTAACACATGTGCACGTTGACGCGATTTTTTGAGTTTATACAACGAACGACGCGTCACTACTTCGCGACGATGCCGTAAAAAGCAATCAAGAATTTCTCTTAAATTTAAAATTCTTGGCTGATTATCAACCAAGGCCACCATGTTAATACCAAACACATTTTGCATCGCCGTTTGCGCATACAAATTATTCAGCACAACTTCAGGCACTTCACCGCGTTTCAGCTCAATCACAACACGCATGCCGTCTTTATCCGACTCATCACGTAAGCCTGAAATACCTTCGATACGCTTATCACGCACGAGTTCAGCCATACGTTCAATCAAACGCGCTTTATTCACCTGATAAGGCAATTCATGAATAATAATCGCTTGACGGCCACTGTCTTCTTTTGTTTCGATATCGGTACGTGCGCGGAGCACAATACGACCACGTCCCGTACGGTACGCTTCAACAATTCCAGCGCGCCCATTAATAATTGCCGCCGTTGGAAAATCAGGTCCCGGTACAATTTCAAGCAAATCATCAATACTTAGATCGGGCGCGTCAATTAACGCAACGCAGGCATTAATCACTTCACTTAAATTATGGGGCGGAATATTTGTCGCCATACCCACGGCAATACCTGAAGAACCATTCACCAATAAATTAGGTATACGAGCCGGTAAAACAACTGGAGCAAATTCAGTCTCATCATAGTTAGGTGCAAAATCAACGGTTTCTTGATCGAGATCGGCCAATAGCGCATGTGCAAGCTTTGACATACGTACTTCGGTGTATCGCATCGCAGCAGGTGCATCACCATCGACCGAACCAAAGTTACCTTGACCATCAATCAGTGGACAACGCATCGAAAACGGCTGAGCCATACGAACAATCGTGTCATAAACCGCGGTATCACCATGTGGATGGTATTTACCGATCACATCCCCGACTACACGAGCCGATTTTTTATAAGGTTTATTCCAATCGTTATTGAGTTCGCTCATGGCGTACAACACGCGCCGATGAACAGGCTTTAATCCGTCACGCGCATCAGGGAGCGCTCGCCCGACAATTACGCTCATGGCATAATCAAGGTAAGACTGCTTAATTTCGTCTTCAATGCTAACGCGTGTTACTTCTGTTGTAGAATCAACCATAGCAAAAACCCGCTTCCTTTATATCTAGCCGATAAAATAAGATAAAATAATCATAAAATTAGCTCTAGAGCATAACACATCTCGAGGGCCGTACCTACCGGTTAAAACGTACAGTTTGCGGTAGTCCCGTCTGGCATGTGCGTTAAATCAATCACAATCGCCTCGTTACTTTGCTTCACGCGTGTAATATAAAAAATTGTCGAGTTTAAGGCATAGCCATATTGATTATTGGTTGTGTATATTTTTGATCCGATAGGAATCGACGTAAAACGCTTCTCTGTAAAATACTGCTCTTTGATTTGCCCAAAATCACCGTTTTTAGGTGAGACATAAAATGCAAAATGCTCGCTATAAAAACGAGGTAATTTGACATCACACCGAACAACCACCGTACCTTGAGCGGGAATGCTTTGAGTCGAAAATAGCATTTCTTTTTTTAGCTCATTATACTGAATCAAATCCAATGCTTCTCTTACTGGTACGATTGCAAACGCTGTTAAGCTACTACTGAGGAGTAGAACACTTATTATTATCATATTTTTCATGACACTTTTCCATTTTTACCATGTGAATAACATGGTGGATCATACATCAACAACATCGCATTAAATACATTAATGGCTATAACTTAATTTCGTTGTTAAAATGCAAAGCTTATCCCGCATAAAAAACAACATTTCATTTTGGATTGATATCAGATGTTAACTTACTACAGTCGTGAAAATTACCTACCCATAGATGTGCAAACAACAACGCTTTATGTAATTTATCGTCATGATCTAGCTGCATATGAAGTGCATGGCTCTGATTCCAGCCAAGTACCTCTTCGTAACCTATTAGCTGATGCATTATGGTGTGTTCCTAGAGAGCAATTAGAGCTTTTAATATCTGACGAGCATGTGAATAACAGGGACATATTATTTCCCAATCATGCGTTAACAAGAGAGCCCTTATCATTAGAGCAAGTACAAGAATTACTTGGTGTTGATCCATCACAGGTAAGAGAGATGCCCTTACGCATATCTGAGTGCATGCGTCTTATTTCTTCAGGTGAATTTAACCCCGAGACACCTGATTTAAGTTATATTGATGCAATGACACAAAACATTTCATTATTTGATATAGAGAGAACGGCACTTTATATTGCTCCTGATATTAACGACACGAATCAATATCGAATACATGGCGTTGATCACCGTCAGCAAGACTTTGCTTTTCGCATTGCTTCTCAGGATGACCATACGCGTTATCTCACCACCATCCAATTACTCGAGTTAATCTATGAAACTCCTTCCGAACGAAGGGCTGTATTGTTCCCTGGTGGTGTATTAAGAACAGAGTCTCTAGCAATCGATCAAGTTCAAGATTTGTTTGATATTAACCCATCACTGGAATTAAGTTCCATGTCACGCCTTTATGTCCCTTTTGATTTTAGGGTAAGAAGTTTTATTCCTGTAGTAAGGCGTCCTATCCCACCTTCACTCATGGGCAATACGCAATCTGAAAGAAGACATCAATTTTTTAGTGATTCTGAGACATCAGACAGCGAGCATTCTCATGAATCGCAAGACTTACAAATTACTTTTAATCAATGATGTTTTTCAGGCGAGCATAAAATACTCAATTTTAAATAAGAAGCAGCACATCTTGAATATTTTTCACTGCTTGAATCTCAATACCCATAGCCTGCTTAGGCGCATTGCCATACGGAACAATCGCTCGCTTAAAACCATGTTTAACGGCTTCTTTTAGGCGCTCTTGCCCGCTTTGGACGGGCCGAATTTCGCCGGCAAGCCCCACTTCACCAAAAATCACGGTATCACGGTCAAACACGCGATCTCTTAAACTCGAAACAACCGCCGCAATCAAAGCTAAATCGCTACCTGTATCCGCAACTTTGATACCACCCACAACGTTGATAAAAACATCTTGATCATACGTAACCACGCCACCATGCCTGTCTAAAACGGCCAGTAATATCGCCATCCGATTGTTCTCAAGGCCAGCGATTACACGCCGTGATTGTGAACCATGTGATTCGTTCACCAGCGCTTGAATATCCACAAGCATCGGACGTGAACCTTCCCAGGTCACCATCACAACGTTTCCAGATGTCGGCTCAAGTGTGCGTGATAAAAAAATAGCCGATGGATTGGCGACTTCTTTTAGCCCCCTGTCCGTCATGGCAAAAACGCCCAGCTCGTTGGCCGCGCCAAAACGATTCTTGATCGCACGAATCACGCGAAAACGACTGTCTGACTGACCTTCAAAATACAAAACACTGTCGACCATGTGCTCAAGCACACGAGGGCCGGCAAGTGAACCGTCTTTGGTTACATGCCCCACTAAAAATATCGCTGTTTGCGTCATTTTAGCAAAGCGCACTAAAAGCGCAGCTGATTCACGCACCTGACTTACGCCACCGGGCGCTGAGCTCAACGACTCGGTAAAAATTGTTTGCACCGAGTCAATCACAATCACACGTGGACGCTCAACACCGGCATGCTCCAGAATCGTTTCAACCTGAGTTTCAGCCACGAGACGTATATTTTTTTGTGGAAGTTGCAGGCGCTTCGCACGCATCGCAACTTGTTGCAGCGATTCCTCGCCCGTAACATATAACACAGCGTTATTCAGTGATAAATGCGCCATCGCTTGCAGTAATAGCGTTGATTTACCAATGCCCGGATCACCCCCGACTAAAACGACCGAACCATCCACCAAACCGCCACCCAACACACGATTTAGTTCAGACAAACCAACATCCATGCGCACGGTTTTCTCAACCGTCACATCCTCAATCAACGTGACTTTTGAGCGTTCGTTGGCATAATTCCCGACACGACGACCTGTTTTGCTTGTACTACCGGGTCGCGAACTCCCTTCTTCAGTCACGGCGTTCCATGCACCGCATTGCGTACACTGCCCAGCCCACTGCGAAAATATTGCTGCGCATTCGCTACACACAAACCGTGTTTTAACTTTCATTTAATACATCACAAAAAGAAAATAAACTATTTCAAATATTGTACGCGCTTACCACTTGAAGACAAGCATACCTCAAACCTTGAAAAAAACGCAAAATAGTATATACTTAATGTATATACATTTGGATTCGAGGCATTCTTATGACATATGCAAAAGTTTTTCAATCAGGAAATTCTCAAGCCGTGAGAATTCCTAAGAAGTTTCATATAAACAGTGAGCGTGTTGAAATCATTAAACGAGATGATGAGCTTATTTTGAGAGAAAAACCAAATAGTCTTAAGCAAGCATTTGAGCTCATGACACACATGCCAGAAGATTTTTTTGAAAACGAACGAATCGACACCCCCCCACAAGAACGGGAGTTTTAACCATGGCTTTGAGTTACCTTCTTGATACAAATATATGCATTTATATTATGAAACAAAAGCCCAAATCGGTGCTAGATAAATTCGAACAACTTGCTGTAGGTATGGTTGGCATGTCTGCAATTACCTATGGTGAATTACTCTACGGCGCACAAAAAAGTAATAACTCACGCAAAGCAAAAAATATTATTCATCAAATTTGTGATTACATCCCCCCTCTACCTATATCCTTAAAAGTTTCTGAATATTATGCTGAAATCAGAGCCGGCTTAGAAAAAAAAGGAAATATCATCGGTAATAATGATTTATGGATAGCCGCTCATGCTTTAGAGCTTGGCACAACGCTTGTTACCAATAACGAAAAAGAATTTGCTCGAATCAAACAGCTAAAATTGGAAAACTGGGTATCATAAACCAAGTATACAGATCATACGGTCATCATAGCTCCAGCACGCTCTTCGAGTTCTGAGCTTTCATTTTCTACTTTAACAAGCTCTTTTTTTAATGCATCCTGTCTCACTTTATTTCGCCAAATACTCAGGTGAATATTATCTGGATCTGAAAACGTTGATTTTAATTTATTCATCTTCTCAGGTGTTAATTCTTCAGTTTGTCGGTAGCACGCGTAAAGACGCGCATTAATCGCCTCTATTTTTTCTTCGTCACTTGAGTTTTCATGCTCAGCTTGCAAATGCACATCAATCACATCACATAAGTTCACACGCACACTGTTCAGGTGAAATAAAGCAAAAAATGCGCGATAAAACGTGTTATTACGCATAAATACTGGGATCAGTGGATTATTCAAACTCCAAAAACCATCGAGTCTAATCACATGAATAGGCAGCTCATTGGCTACGGCAAGGTTTGCTGTACCGTTATAGATTCTCGGTGGCTTTTGACCTATTCTCGCAAAATTACCCTGAGGGAAAATTGCGACGCATCCGTGATTTTGTAGCACCTTGCTTGCATCATCTAAAGCGACAGCATTAGCAGAGCGACCATGCTCATCTTTCACCGACGTTGCTTGAATCGTGATGACTTTAAACATCTTCATCAAAGAAGAGACCCCCGGTATCGCATTAAAAACATCGGTGGCAAAAAACTGAGGTGGTGTCACGCCGTTCAGTTTAATTTTTGAGGCAAATGCAAACGCATCTAAGCTAGCTCGATGTGGACCTAATGCAATGAGACAACCGCGCTCGCTGGTGATTTCTACATCAGGCCCTTTTGTATGCCATAGATGCATCGTCAGCTGTATAAAACCAGAGATTATACGAGCAGAACGGCTATCATAGCCAAGCCTATCCTGTGACTCAAAAAAACGTGCCATAGCGTAGGTTGCAAGCGCAACACCTGCCAGGGCAAGCAGCGCGTCATAACTTGAATCACGAGCACATGTAGGGTATGGCATAAGGTAGTCTTCCTGTTACATAATTTACGCAATTCTATCCTATTTATAATCACAGATAAATTACGGGTACGTTACCGTATTTGGATCATCAATCGCCTGCGTCACAGCCATATGAACTGCCGGGCCTGGCTGCGTATAAAACACACCGGGCGTTGGGTTATTACCTGGACCACCTGGATTATATAATTTTAAATAAGGCGTGCCTGTCGCTGGATTCGTTCCGCCAGCAGGAATATCCAAATAGGTAATTTGCCGCATAGCCGCTTCATCGCCTTTTAAAACAACATCTATATAATTATTATTATCCGCTACATACGCATCATTTTCTGGCGTTCCGGCTCGCGCGAGACTCGCCAAGCCAACCACCTCTATTATTCCAGCTCCAGGAATTGTGTACGCAACTCCCGTGTTCTCAAGATAAATTGGATTGCTATCGGCCCTCACTTGGATACGAAAAAAATTGCTATAATCACTGGGCATTAAGCTCATCGGGCGATCAACTGAAGGTTTGAAATTACCGAGCGCAAAGCCAGCTGATGTATACATGCGCAAACGGTACTGTGCATCCGAAGCTCCATAATATGCAATGCCATCATTAGGTACATTGCCTGAAAAATCGGGTTGCGTTGTTTGCCCTGCTGCAGACATGATGCTTAATTTAGCTGCCAATAAACTCGGGCCCCCATCGGGTAGATAAGGATTGCCACTGGCAAGACTCGCCCCCGTCATGCTCGTGAGTACATTACCTGGCCCAACCAAAGTCAGGTTAATAGGTATGCCGTTGGATGCGCCCTCAACAATTCTCACGGTCGTAGGATAAACAGATCCGGATTCACCTGGCGGAATACGATTTCCAAAAGGGCCCAAAATAACCACACAACTGCTTTCGTTATAAAAAAAGTTAGGAGTTAACGAGGCGACATGAGGAATGACTTTATCCCCTGTATTTAACGTTAATTGAAAAACAGTTGGATTAATCGTCCTCGTTAAAATGGGCTGGCTAAAACAAATCGGCATCGCATCATCATAATAAACCGTATAACCGTAAGCAGTCGCAATGCCTGCAGAATCTGTTGCTGGCGTATAAGCGGCATAAGCAGCTCCTGGCGTTGAAATAATATTCCAAGCACCACCAGCATTAATCACAAAATATTCGCCATTAGGTACCGATTGAATGCCTTCAAATCCATAATTAGCTGACATAATTTTAGGTATGTTATCCCACACATCCGCATTCACTAATGGGCTATTTAATAACGTTTGATACACTGAATTGGGCGCAGCATACGCAACGGAGGCCGAAGCAGTCGCTGCTTGACTATTCGCCCCTTGAATTCGAAACGTGGTTGATGGTATCCGTGGTTCCTGACTATAACTCACAAGTGATAACACACAACTGCCCCCCGGAGCCACCGATGTGCAAGCATTGCCACCACCAGGATTTGGGCTAACGGTCACAATTTTATTAACTAAACCCGTATCTGAAAAATCGGCAATAATATTATTAACCGTAACCGAACGTGAGGTGTTCGTAACCGTTATCGTTTGTAAATCGCCTGTAACCAAAGCAAGTGAACTGGGTGCAATCGTAAGCACAGGAGCCGTGCTCGGGATGACATTCTGCTTGGCGACTTTTAAAATATCCATAACATCCCCCGGTGTTGAACAATAAATAGGATGTGCGGCTGTTGCATATTGGCACACTTTAGGTCCTGACCGAATAGGACTATTGATATCATCGGCAAGAATATTAAGCTTTAATAAACAACTCGCAGATGGCGCTAAATCAAACGTTGCGCGGCATGTGATAAGACCATCTTGCAACCCTGCACCGACAGGATCTTGGCTTACACCCGCAGGTAAATTATGCACGCCAATATCATACAACGCCAACGGTGTATGATTGGTAAGTTTATAATAAGCAATACCAGCATGCCCTCCATAAATAATTTGAGATGCTTTGACATTGGGTTCCAAAACAAAAATAGGTTGTGCCGAAAATACAGAGGACGTACAACCCATAAGTAACAGCAATAAGCTTTTTCTTTTGATATTCATCCTGTTATATCATCCAATTATATATTCCAATTAAAATTAAGTAATACTTGATGTACATAAAGATGATTCATACTTAGGGTTTGTGCGGTTTGCTGTGCAGCTGATACCCCTAAGCTTGTTCGGCCCAAATCTGAAAATTGATAACCTAAACCCACTGAAAACGGTGTACTCGACGCATACATCAATCCCGCACCGGCACTGTAAGCAAAACGGTTGGTGCTGTGGTCGCCAAAGGGAGGCATCGGAACTGCGCCCAAGATGCGTGGCGTTTCGTCATAGGCCGATGCTTGGTTGTTTGAAAAACCAAGGCTTGCATCCATGTAGGGCTGTAGATTTTGTGTGAACGCATACAATACTTTTACTGTACCCATCGCCGATAAACTATCGACGGTATATTGATACGTTAAATTATCAAAATCAGCTAATCCAAATTGCTGAACAATCCCATTATTTTTCATATCATTGACAAAACCAAGCGTTGCACCCAGGTTGAGCTTTAATTTTGGTTTAATATCATAGGCTTTCCCAATAAATAATTGAGCGGCGAAACTATGCTTCCAATCATGATTGGCGACATATTGATTGCTGAAATTTTGCGGAGAGGTTTCTAGCAACAACATCTGTGTTTGTGCATTGTTATCAAAAGCAAGGCCCGGAGATAAGGTGAGAATAGTTGCATGGGCTATGCTGGAACAAAATAAACCACAAGTAATCAAGGCCATGCGATGCCAGATGTTAAACATAACCTAGCTGCTCCCGCACTAAACTTAAACTTTGCTCGATACTTTGGATAGACTCAGGTGCAACAAAAATCGTGTCATCTCCTGCTATTGTACCTAAAATTTGACATTTTTTTTGATCAAGTACACGTGCAAGAAGCGACGCTGCTCCCGGGCTTGTTTTGATAATAATCATGCTTTCGTTCGCGACAATATCAATCACTAAATCACTTAAGCTACTATGGATAGGTGGCGCCTCAGCATCATGAGGCAAACAGTAAACCATCGCACCTTGGTCGTTTTTTGTTTTAATCGCATTGATTTTTCGAAGCAATCTTGAAATTTTTGACTGATTAACGTTATGCCCTTGCTCCTCCAACGCTAAAACAATCGCTTCTTGCGTCGTATTGCCACCGTGTAATAACACGCGCTTTAAATCCTCAAGTATTATTTTGCTTGGCTTTATATTTTCTTTCACTACTTTTTCTGTTTTCACGCTTACGCCCCAATATCAATAAAAATAATCTATACTGAAATTTATCCTACTTTTTTGGAGTTCACATCATGATTGTACGTGATGCAAATATCAACGATACATTACAACTTTGTCAGCTACTCGCACAACTCAATTATGAGATGGATTCAACCACCATGCATGAACGAATTGAAGCATTTCAAAAAGACCGTCATCATTTGCTAGTCATTGAAAAAAATCAACAACTTATTGCGGCGATTGCGTTTGGATGCTACGAGCAACTCAGGCTCCCTGGCTGCTGCTGTCATATTGATGCCTTAATTATTCATCAAGATCATCGCGGCCAAGGTTTAGGCAAAAAACTCGTGGCCGAGGCCGAAGCCTACGCACTCAAATACGGCGCCGAAACCATTGAGCTTAAATCAGCCAATCATCGCATAAAAACCGGAACCCATGCTTTTTACATGGGACTCGGCCAGGGCAAACGCATCTTAAATTACTTGCCTAATGATGGCTTCTCT